>JAABUO010000152.1_pt1 | contig 188087 bp, 176 predicted proteins | sample 5559291 | NCBI WGS metagenome assembly JAABUO01 (sample SAMN10711878, study PRJNA513372) | rock metagenome | isolation source: Antarctica rocks | place: Antarctica: Victoria Land, Finger Mt sud
AAAGCGGTAGTAGATACGGAAAGGGCGCTACGCTAGCGCAGCGCCCGCTACAATATATAGAATCTCGCATAGGCCCATAATGGGTGTTGAATCGAGTAAGAATCAAAAAAAAAAAAAAAAAAAAATTTCATTTCTTTGCAAATTTGCTTTTTGACGAAGCTTATGATGATTGCTTTCATGTTGTTGATAATTAATACTTCTTGAGCAGTAATTTTGATCAATTGATCAGCTTTTTCATTTTCAATAATGCTTTTGCAACTTAATATTCACTGTATGCAAATTTGACACTGTTTCTGACGTAAATTGATTGAATTTTGTCGTATGTCATCAAATAATCTCACATTGACGTTGCTTTTTGCATTTAGTCTTTGCAAAGTCATTTGACTGTTCATGTACACTCAAATTTCGCTGTTTTTGAGTGCTTTTTCGCTGCACATTACGATTGCATCGTTAATAATCTATCAAAAATATGTTGCATATGTTGCATGCAACATATATAAGACACGACTTTTATGCTGATTTTTTCCTTAGATTTGAAAGATCACTCAAAGAGTTTTTCTCGCAGCAGATTCACAGTTCAAGATGAGTAAAATCTTTCACTGCTCAAATTTCAACAGTTTACTTCTTAAGCATGAGTTGAAGATGTTTCGTCAACGATATGCATATGTATCACAGTCGATTTCTTCTTTAATCACATTGACATGCGCTACTGTTCTCTCAAGCTATACAAATGATGTCTTTGACTAGAGTTTAATTCTATCATCAAGACATTTAAAAGTCAGAGTTCAGTGAAGAAATGAGATTCTCAAGCTATTGAGCATTATTTTCGTTTGAATGAATATATATTATATGTGTTTGAGCAAACTCGATGATCTTTGATGATCTTCAGAGTCAAAATTTGTCTTGAAAGTCGCTCTGAAATGTCAAGCACTCTCTTTATCTAAGTGACTGAGTCTATGAAGTGAGTGAGTGAGACAAAAGCGCGTTTCTGACTGAATTCTAAGAGATGAAGAAACAGAAAGAGATGATGAAAAAAACAGAAGAGAAAACGATCTATTTATTCTCTTTTTCCTGCTTAATCTTCTTGTTCTCTAGTGATCAACATTGATTGAGTCAAGTCGACTAGTCATCTTCGCTTGTCAATAGTTTTCAGTCAAGCTGAATCTTTTATCGAGCATCATCTTCGTTTGAATGAATATATATTATATGTATTTGAGCAAACTTAATAACTTCTGATGATCTTCAGAATCAAAATTTGTCTCGAAAGTCGCTCTGAAATGTCAAGCACTCTCAAATCTCAGAAACGTCAATGCAAAGTATTGAGATCAACGAGAACTGACTTTAGTTGACTGATTGAAAGTGACTATCTTTGATGTCTTTTAAAGACATTTAGTATGTAGCTTGAGTGAGCTTCAATATATAAATAATAGCTGTTGAATTTTCATCTTTCTAGCAGCTGAATTTCTTTCTTTGAAAGCTTTGTTCAACAAGCTGAAATGACAGCATCTTGACGAAAGAAGTGACTTGAGTAGCAATCTTTTATGCTCAGTGTGATTAACGTTTTACGCAGAATCTCGATGACTTGAGTTCATATGTATGAATATTTTGAATTGAACAGAGACATCAGCAGAAATGCAGAAAATCTTGAAAACAGATTGATAAGTGAGATTTTAACGCACGCTTCGTCGTTGACAACAGTAATGATCAATGTCATCTTGCATCTGAAAAAGTCGATCTTGAAGCTCAATAGAATGAGTTGCAAAGAATCATTCTGAAAGATAATTGAACTTCTAGTTAAATGTCACTGTTTGAAGTCAGATGTTTTATTCAATTGACTTCATGTAAACTCGCTTATACGTAGAAATTCAGCAAACGTCAAACAAAATGATGCATGTCATGTTGCTTCTTCAATGATAGATTGATCAAATTGACGTAGTAACAGTAGCAGCAGATCTCATGTTATAGATTTTCGCTTACGAGTCTGATCATTCTCTTGAAGTCTTTGAATTTCAACTATGACTTGCTGTAATGTAGAGTGATGAAATGCTTCGATCTCAATATCAGAGTACTCAATGTCAATGTGATGTGATCATAAATCAGTAAAATATGACTTAATGATATTGATCTTGATCATCTTGTCATCTAGACTCGCTGATCAGCTGATCAGATTTGAAATTGAAGCTGAGTATTTGATTCTGATGATCATGAAGCAAAACATGAAGTAGTTTCTTTTTGCTGTATCATAGATATCTTTGATGAACGTTGCTAGATCTCATCAGAGATATTTGACTGCTGAGCGATTAAGAAAGATCTCGCTGTATCAAGAACTTGATGACTCGCGTTGATTAATTGAAATGTAGCTAACTGAGAAAATTCGTTAGCAATAGTACTGAACTTCGCTCAAGAAAGCAAATTGACTAGACGATTTTCAATGATTGAAATTCACTGAGCATGTATGCAGATATCGTGCGCGATCATCAGCAAAACTATTCATCGCAACGACAGCATTGTCTCTTCGCGCATGAAAATCTTGTTTATGTCAATAACAATGATCGTGTTATCATCATATATAGTGAGATTGCACTTCGTAAAAAGAGAAAGTCATGCTGTCAAAGCATGAAGAATTTCAGTCATTTTCTTGACATTGATATGCTTGCTACTCAAACGTGTGTTAAATCATTTGAAAAATGCTTGACTAACAGCTGATGATAAATCAAAATGATGTAGATAGTAATCTCTCATGTTATATAAATCTGAAGCATTGATTCAAAGATATAAAGAATGTCTGAATTCATGCTTGCGAAGCAGACATACATCATTTCACTTTGAAAGAAACGTCTTTCATCATAGTAAATCTTGTCACATCAAGTAATGAATGCTTTGCTTGCGTGATTTAATGATGATTAAGTCGTTGAACAGTCATTTAAGAAAGACTCTTTCAGAAATCACGACTTTTGTCATAAAAGACAAAAAGTCTAGTAATGCTTGTAGTTTCTCGTACAATAATGAGCTCTTTGTCAATGTGCTGTTGACGAGCTGAATTATCTTCTGATGCTTATCAGATGATAGATGAATCATCATATTGATTAAATTGAGTTCAATGCTCAAAAACGTGCACGTGATGTCAGTAAGATTCTTTTTAAGATTAACGTTAAACTTTAACTGAGTGCACAGATCATTGAATTCACTCTCGTATCTACAAGCTTCGATCATGTTCACTTGTATGATTAGAAAGTCATTCAGATAATGTATAATTGAGTCTTATTGCAGAGTGACTATGAGCATTCAGCAAAGATCTTTGACGAAAAGATCAAACAGATATGATGACGTGCGTAGATCAAATGAAAGAAAGCGATTTATTCAGTATTTTTCTTCTCATTGAAAGTCACCTTGAGATGTCAAGCACTTTCTTTATCTAAGCGACTGAGTCTATGAAGTGAGTGAGTGAGACAAAAGCGCGTTTCTGACTGAATTCTAAGAAATGAAGAAACAGAAAGAGATGATGGGAAAAACAGAAGAAAAAACGATCTATTTATTTTCTTTTTTCTGCTTAATCTTCTTGTTCTCTAGCGATCAACATTGATCGAGTCAAGTCAACTAGTCATTTTCGCTTGTTGATAATCTTCAGTCAAGCTGAATCTTATTAACAATCATCATCATTGTATATCACATCTTGCAGACATTCACTTCGTTTGTAAAACGTGCAACTCATCTGTTTTGCATTATCTGTAAAGATCTCTCTCATGTAGATTGATCATGTTTTGCAAAAATGTTCATATGTTACATCTTTAATCAGACAGCGTAGTTCAATCATTCTTTATTAACTTGCTTGTATTTCTCTTTTCTTAACGAAGTTTTTTCATTAATGTATCATCTGCATATAAAATGCTCATGTCTGAACATCTGTTAAACGATATTAATGAGATTCACAAGTTTGTTCATGTTGAACTTAATGAGACTCATGAGTTGCTCATGTCGTAGTAACAGACATGCAGTCTTAACGAAATTTATACGTAGTTAACATGAAGATTTAAAAAATGTTCATGATTTGAGTTCTTTCTGCTAATCATCTTCAACAGATCAAACATGAGAATGTTCTGTTTCAATTCTCATCATCACAAACGCAGTGATGAGATACTGAATTGAATGATTTTCATAAGCGATTTTTCTTGTAGTTTTGCGTTTTATTTGACTTTCTCATTTGTGTATAAATTGCTTGTAGCATGCGTATTGAGATTATCAACGTTTGCAAGATCATGAAAACTCTGCATGCAATTAATGCACAGCGCTTTGCAATCAAGCAGCGCATTGATATCATTCAAACTTTTGATAATTTCTAGACTTTACTGTAGCTAAACAATAAATTCGTAGTCAGCATCATGTACAGATGAGTTTCATTGCTGATCTTTAATTTTGATTCATTTTACGAAGCATTAAAGCAATTTTGATTCATTGCTCAACTCATGTATTTGAAATCTAAAATGTAAATATTTTATTTCTTTAATGATCTTGTTTTTGTAATCATTGTATTTCAGATAATCGTTTCATGTCTTTAAAGTACTTTGCATTTTTCATATGATTCATAGTCATCATGATTTCATCAAGCAGTTCTGATTTCAAAAGTCTTATGCTCAATTTAATGATTTTGCTCAAGAAGTAGATTTCTTGATGACTTCTTGTAATATATGAGTGATCTTAACTACTCTGTCATTTATTGCTGTCTTGTCATTCAAAGAATGATCAATGAAAAAATGTATTCTTAAATAAGCATTTAATGCTTTGATGTTCATTTTCTTTCATAGTCAACGAGTTGTAAGCTGCATGAAGAATGTGCATAAACATAACTTCATGACAATCAAAAAATGATCAGATTCTTCATGCAGATCAGTTCTCATTTTGCATTTATATATCATGAACTGTATTTTCTTGCTATTAAACGCTAGATTTATTGTTGTGAGCTGATTGTAAGTCTTTCTAGTAATTGTGTTTAACTCAAGCAGTAACTTTAATCTTACATTCGTAATAATATTTAGTAAAGCATCAATCACTGTGTGATGAGTGAAGCATCTTCTGTCTTCTCAATATGAGTAATGCATGTTGAAGTCTTTCACAATCAGTTGTTTGCAATCATTTTTGATTAGTTTGTTCAGACAAGAAATAGTAAATGATTCTTTCATGAAAATGATGAACAGTGAGCATGAGTTATAAATGTTTATGACTTGTAGCATCAGCATTTCATCATCTGAGCTGCTAGTTAACAGCTTGATTAAGCAGATGTTCAATTCAATAGTTTTCACTGTTCATTGATTGAGTTTTAAATGTTTATTGACGTAAATGCATGTTCTTGTCTAAACTGATGAATTTTCTACTAAATGAAAAAAGCTGTGAGTTGAGTTAAACATCTATGAAACATTAATGTTATAACTTTGTTTCTGAATGATTATTATGTTGAATTTGCAAATTTCTCTGTTTATCAAGAATGATTTCTGAATTTTTAGTAACTTTCTGATGTTGTACTGTAGAATTTGCAGAAAGAGTTATTTTGTCATAAAGATATTTGTAGCTGTTGATGACTCTGCGCTGAAATGACTTTTTGTATGCTTTCAATCACTGAGAATTTTTCACATTTTTTGATTTGATATTTCTGTATCTGTTCAGACGTCATGTTTTCTGAGTCACTAATCACGCATGAAGAATGATCAACTCATCTTTTCTTGACTTTCATCACTTGTCATGTTGACTCATTGATGTCTCGATTGCTTGTCATCATCAAGATGTTCATTGAACTCGATGAATTCATTGAACTCAAGAAGTTCATTGAATCTAAGAAGTTTAAAGAGAAAGAAAAGAATGAATGATTGTATTTTAATGCTTCAGAATATCTGATTGATCTGTTTTAAAAGATTTCTTCTGATTGCTTTATCTGTAGTTTTCACTTAAGACATGAGCATTTTCAGAGTTCATGATTATCATTGCAGTTCGCGCATCGTCTTTTATTCATCAATACAACGCATCTTTTGATGTGATGTTTATCTGTACATTTGAAGCAACATTCTTCATTTTTGCAAGATTTAATCACATGATCAAAATTGAAGCACTTGTAGCACTGTGTGATATGACAATTCTTTTCAAACAATTTGCATGAGTATTCTTGATATGAGTTTAGCATGCTCATGTTCAATAATTAATTCATCATTGTTTTGATTGCAATCTTTATGATGAGTGATGAGTGAATCTTCTCACTTTCAACTATCTTCTTAAGTCAAGCTATTCTCAGCATCTTTAAATCTTCATGAAGTCTTGCATTGTCTTTCATCAATCTTTTGATGATTGTCTTTTGATTACTTGTGTTTAATGTGATGTGTACATCATGTATCAGTATCGCGAAGCTTCAATGCATTACATGCGCTGAGTTTGCAATTTTCTTCACTCATTTTTGAAACTTTTTCAGAGCTGCTTGAGCTTTTGAGCTTACTGCATGCAATGCAATGTCTTCGCTTTCGAGCTTGTGAATCAACATTATTAAATCTTGTTGCATCATCAACATGTTTTCGATTTTTTAAAAGATTCGATCAACTGACTTCTTTTATATCTTTTTCATCTTTTTTCTTTTCATTATTTTCACTAAAACTTCATGTTTCTTGCAAAGTAATGATAAATCATCTTTGAATCATTACTTTCTTGTCATTGTTTTTTCTTTTGCTACATTTAAACTGATCACGTCAAGTCAAGTACTTAAGTTCAAGTCAAGTACTTGACTTGAAAAATGTTGAGTTGAATTAAAATTCTTTTGAAAAAGTGTTAAGTTGAGTTGAGAAGTTGAACTCAACAACTCAAGTCAAGTTGAGAAGCTTGACTTGACAACTTGACTCGAAAACTCAATTTAACTCAACAAGATATTAAATAAATGTAAATAGTTTGATTGAACAGTTTACATAATTTTTCTTCATGACTTTCTATCATGTTTTTCTGTCATGACTTTCTATCAAAGTCAAACAATCTTCATGTTTTTTTATCATGATCTTTTATCAAACAATCTTCATATTCTTCTTCATGTTTCTCTTCATATTTCTCTTCATGTTTTTCTTTATGACTTTCTATCAAATGATCTTCATGTTTTCTCTTCATGACTTTCTATCAAAAAGATAATGCAAAAAGATAATGCAAAAGTTGAAAAAATTTCTATATTTAACTTTTTTGACATCAAGCTTGAATTCTTGACGAGTCAAGTCAAGTTGACTCAATTCTCAAAGATTACATGCTGAAGCAAAAATCAAAATCAAACTCTCTTTTGCATTCAAAGATTGCACAAGAAACAATGTTTTTTCAAAGAAGTACAGCATTTCTTATCAAATCACTATCTGTTTTATCTTTTCTTGATGTGCAAAACAATAAGTTGAAATCAATCATTACTATTCTGAGCGAAATAACATGACTATTTTGATATCTGAGATATAAAGCAATTGCATCAAGCATTTTCTATCAAAAGAGTAAAATAGACTCTTATAAACTAAATTTATATTATTTTCGTCTGACATAAATCAATAATAAAAGATGATTTATTGCAGATTTTGAAATAGAAATCAAAAGATTTCTACACTAAAATTACTGTTTACATGTGAGAATGCATCTCATCAATTATGAATTATGCATATCTGCAAGACTAGCTTGCAAGATTAAATTAAAGAAATTAATGAGTGAATAAAAGTAATAATTTGACAGAAGATGAAAACTTTGCAAGCTTTTGCTTTCATTTCTTAGCAATTAGTTCTATCATCAATAGAATGCTATCTTATTATTTTCTACTACGCAGTTTCATGTAAAGAGATCTCATCATCTCACAGTTTTAATTGCTTCATTTGCACGAAGCTGCTCAGTAAAAGATGTTAAACGCGCAACGACTCATTAGAAGTTGCATGATCAAAAGAAGTGATAACTTCTCTCACATTGAGAATTCATCATCTCATCAGAACAGATCTGAGAATCATGCATTCAAACATGCAGATGAGAAGTTCAAGTCACAAGAATTTAATGAACAGATAAATCATATTTCTTGACAATCAATAAGCGAAGTATGTAAGCAGTTAAAGAATCTGAAGATGCAAAATGTATTGCTTGTCTTGCAACTTTACATATCAAAACTTAAGCAAAAAATTTGATCAATTTCTGATCATCGACATTAACATAGTGATGATCATTATTGAAGCAATGCACATAAGCATGTTAATTGATCTTGCAAGTCTAAAGAGTAAAGTGTCACGAACTACAACTTCTTGATGTTCTGACTGCAAGATTGCAAAGACTTCATAGTCGCGACATCATTTGATTTCATCATGAAAAAAGAGAAGCTGCAATGATTTGCATCATACTTGTCAGAGAAGTCTTGCAATCAGTGACAAGATCATGTGATGGGCATGCATAATTATGATGAGATATTTAATTGAAAGTACTACATTGAATACTTGCGTGCTAAACTTAGCAATTTTAAAATTCATAACTTTCAAACAGAACATTGATTCAAGATTGCAAAGCAGCGAGTTGATCAAAATGTTGTGAATTTCAAGTAATATTTTATCAGACTGTACACAAATTTGAATTATCATATATTCAATGAGACTTGCATAATGTACTTGCAAATGAAGATTAATGAAATCATCATGAATGAGTTTCTTCACATTTCATACATTTCTATCAATTATGTTGATCTGTTAAAGCATTTTATAAACATTGACTTGCATTTGCAAAACATTGATGCATTGTCGAAGTTACATTTGCAGCAAAGTGAGAATGCAACGTCTCAAAAGAGTTCTTGATTCTTGCATGAAAAGATGAAGTTTATCGCTGCAATGAAGAATTTGAAGTTCTCTGCTTCAAACATGCAGTCTAAAGATGATGTGACACTCAAGTTCAGTGAGTTCAAGCAAGATGTTACTTCATTCAATCTTACATGCTGATTATGCAAGAAGATGAGACACAAGATTAATAATTTAATGTGTTTCAATTACACATTCAGACAAGAGACTTGCAATCATGATGAAGAAATGAAAAAAGAGAAAGTCTGATGTTCATCATTGAATTATTAAATATAACTATGAAAAGATGATTATCACATGCATTGATGATATTAGTATTGATAAATGCTTCTGAAAGAATGCATGAAGTTCACTGTCTTATTGACTCTGAAATCGAGCGAAATTTTATATTGCAATCGTGAGTAAAAGAGCATAAATTATCAAAGAATCATGCAACTCTGAAACAGATTCAGACGATTGATGATTGTTGAATTCTTTGCTATGATATGCATCAGATCAATATCAAGTTGATTAATCACAAGAAAGTTCACAAGAGCTGAAACATTGAGTTTCATGCTGTAAACATGCAAGAATATGATATGATTCTTGATTATTCATGATTAAATGAGATTGACTTGAATATTCGCTGATGTAAGCATCATTGATCATATCAAGAAAACAGCACTCAACGTGCAAAGCAAATATGAGTTAATCTGTGCAAGACATTGAAATTTGTCGAGCTAATAATGCTTGCAGCTAAAAGAAGAAAAGAGACTTATGTAGCTTTGCTTTATCAACTGCTATCTACAAATGACTTATTGCAGAATGAAAATCATCAGACTGCAAAATGCAATGCGCTTCAAGCGAAAGAATCAAAGATATTCTTTGCTATTCAAGATTTCAAGAAAGTGTTTTCTAAAATTCTTTCTGATAGTTTGAACACGCATGATCAGATGAAACATTTTATTGATCTGATGAAGAGCAAAATGTCTTGCATCAAGTCAATTTATAAAATGACATGAGATGAGCTTGCTGTGATATGAAACTATTTAAACAGCATGCTAAAGAAGAAATGAATTCATTCATCAAGTAGTTCTGCAAAAGTATCTGTGTTGTTTGTAAAGAAGTTGAACAAAAGTCTTCGTTTATGCATGAACTATCATGATTTCAATGAAATAACAGTAAAGAACAATTACTCATTGTCTTTACTGTTTGAGACGCTGAATTGCTTTGCTCATGCAAGACACTTTATCAAAATTAATATTTACAACGTTTATCATTGCATTTAAATTTGCAAGAGCGATGAATGAAAAACGACTTTTCATACATGCTATGATCAGTTTGAGTATCAGATGATGCTCTTTGAACTGATAAATGCTTCTGCAATCTTTCAATTCTATGTAAATCACACGCTTAAATTATTTATAAATATTTGCTGCGTGATATATTTGAATGACATCTTAATATACTTTGAGACGAAAGAGCAGCATTGAGAGCATGTGTGTAAGATTCTTCACGTGCTACTGAAATATTGACTGTATATCAAGCTGTTGAAATGCACTTTCAATCGTAGCGAAGTTATCTTTCTGAGATTCATGATAAAACAAAGAAATATTCAGATGAAACAGTTTCATATCAACGTAATCATTAACTGATCTGAGCTTAAGTCTGCAAAGAACATTTTCATATTCTTAAGATTTACAAGATTTTATCAACAATTTATAAAAGAATTCTTTCAAATCATCATGCTTTTAACAAATTTAATCAAGAATGCAAAGAAGAGAGTGATGTGTTTGCTTTTTGCAATGATGTTGAAAGTAAGAAAAACTTTTGAAAGATTGAAAGCAGTCTTTGTCAATGTTTTCATTTTGAAACACTACGATTGAAATGCAAATCTTTGTATGAAGATTGATGCATTCAATCGCGAAGTCGAAGATGTACTTAGTTAGAAGAGTAAGACTGATCAATGACATTTCATTGTATACTATAATTATAAGTTCAAAGAAGTTGAAGTACGATGAAACATGCATGACAAAGAGCAATATGCTATAGTTCTTGATTTTAAAAACTGATGACACTATCTTCAAAGTAGCAAGTAATTCATATGTGTGATAATAGATCATAATAATCTTTGTTACTTTATGATAATGAAGAAGCTCAATGCATAACAAATGCATTGAACTGAGAAATTAGCTGCGTTTGACTTTCATATAGAATATCACAGAGACAAATTAAATTCTGCGAATGCATCATCAAGAAGACTCGACATCATGAAATTGAATGATAGCAAGAATAATAATGATTATTTTCTATTTACTTTGTGAAACAAACTTCGTAATTAAAAATGTCAATCTGAGCTGCTAGAAAATGAAGAAGTTTCAACAGCAATCAAACTCGCAGCATTGATGATGCAACTGAATGACATAGTTATTGCAGATACTTAAGTTATATGTTTGAATGAGAAAGTACTTGTTAAATCTTGCAGAATTTTAAACACTGTATCATTTTAACTTCTGATTCATCAAATTATAAAGTTGAAAAGATTTTATTTGAAGATGAGTGAATTAATGATTATGTGATTACTGAAGTTACAACAAAGAAACATCTTTGTTGTGAATGAGAAGTGATGTCAACGATTTGCATCTAGAAAAAATGAGCTTTTGAAATGAAGTATAAAAGATGATGAACTGCTACGTCGTGATCTTGCAGTTTATGTATTCAATGACTCTGCTACAAGAAATGAGATTCTGCGTATGAATCATGATGATTTCAAGACAGATCATTTTGCATGCGCTCGTATCAAGACTGCGATAAGAAGAAAATATTATTGATTGAAAATGCTCAAAAAAATGATGAAATATGTTTACATTTGTTTAGACTGTCAGTGAATGCAAATGCATCATCATAAACTCTATGAGAAGCTGACATCTATATCTTCAGAGAGCGTAGATTCATTTTACATGATGATCATGAATTTCATAATAAACATGTTTTTTGCAAAGAATTCATACATTGAAAAAACAAGCGATGCTATATTAATAATGATAAATAAGTTGATCAAGCACGTAATTTATATTTTAACGATCAAAGATTTGAACATTGAAAGACTTGCAAATCTGCTATGATGAGAATTCATATCTCAGCATGAAATGATGCGAAGCATTATATTGAATCAAGACTCACTGTTTATCAATCATTTTCAAATCACTTTATGTTGACATCTTGAAGCGAAGCGAAAGTTAAGCACTGCGTTTCATTCGCAAATCGATGATCAAACAGAAAGACAGAATCAAATGCTTGAGCATTATTTGTGAGTGTATTTCAATTACAAGATGAATAACTGATCAGAACTTTTGTCAATGATGATGTTTGTATATAATAACAACGTACACGCTAGTATTGAAAAAACTTTACATGAACTTCTAAAGAAATACATTGCGAGCTTTGCAGAAACATCTGAAAACAAAACTTTAAAGAAGAAGACATTCTTGACTATGAAGTGAGCAAAATAACTATAAAGTATCAGAAAATATTTAATGAAACTATGAAAATGAGTAGCAGAGCAGCAAGCAAAGTATTATAATGCTCATCATAAAGCTGCAAGTTTTCAAATGAAAGACAAAGTGCTTTTGCAAAGTATAAACATTCATACACTTTGATCAAAGAAGAAGATTGATCACAGACAACTGAAATCATTCAGAATATTGAAGAAGATCAACATGCAAGCGTATAAACTTAAATTATTTGAAAGATATAATGCAATTCACTTGATCTTTCATGTCTCTTTATTAAAATTCTGACACTTGCGTGATGAGAATTCAAAGTTGCAGATTATTCTCATAAAAGAGAAAGAGAAATAAAAGATAAAGAAGATACTTGATCAGCGAATCAAGAAAGAAAAGATTGAATATTTAGTTCAATGAGTTGATTCATTTCTCTACAAAAACTTCTGAGAATCAATGAAAAATCTTAGCAATGCAAAGAAAATCATTAAGAACTACAAGACAGAAAGACAAGTACATCAGTTGACTGCAAAGAAGTCAAAGAGAAAAAAGAAAGACAAATCATGTAAGAATCATGATTGAAAGAATATTAAAAGCGCAAAGACATAAGTTTAAGAAATTAATATTAAATTACAATTATAAAATCTTATATAATATATGTTTTCTAAAAAAGAAGATGATGAACATCATGAAAGAACGAAGAAAAGAAGCAATCAATGATCGCAAGCAAGAACGTTGAAGTGAAGAAGAAAGTTATTTATTCATCAGCGAATCTCATCATGCATTGCTTGCTTCAGTTGATACTTACAAGATGAAGATGAAGCGATGTGATGATGATAAAAAGTGATGAGAACGAAAGAAATGAAAATCTTTACTCAACTGTTAAATACAATCTCACATGCTGAGAGAGAAAACTACTCGCTCTTTCATTGTCAAAGATGAAGAATGAGATAATTTCAAACGTGAGTGATGAGATGTTGAGTCATCATTCGCGCAGCATGATACATTGTCAGCTGAAGAAAGCGCGAGACTAAATTCATCATGTAATCGTGCTTTTCTTCAAAGCAATGCTCACATTTGCGAGCACACTTGATGAGAACATGACATGTGTGAATCATCACTACGTTCAGATGATGAATGCAATGACAGCATCAAATCTTTTGATCATAATGATTTAACATACATCAGCATTTATTGAACATGCAAAGATAGATATGTCTATCAAAGATCATGAATTTAATCATTAACATAACAGATGTAAAGAAAGTAGAAGAAGCAGATGCAACAGATGTTGCAGCGATGATGATGCAAAGAAGAATGTACATATCAAGAAAATGAGCAAACTTTACAAGCATGTTAGCATGATTTCAATGAGTGTAAATGCTACTACTTATCATGATAGTGATAATAATGATGATGATGTTGATATTGCTATGTCATTCATGTTAGTTCATGAACTGACTTGCATCATAACAACGTCGCAACGAAAGAAACTCATATCATGAATTGCGAGTTATACAAGATATGCATAGCAGATTTCATGCTTTGTCAGTTTGAAAGAACAGTATTCACGAAAGAGTATGCTGAGATGAAACAAGAAGAAAAGAAAGAAAGAAAGAAAGAAAGTAAAGCTGAAAAATTGATATCAACAATCTTGCACTAGCTCTGTTTATGCTTGTTAACATGATTAACTCACGACATTTCTATACAGATGCTAAAGCACTGAAGAAGTCATGATTATGCTATCAATTACAAGAAGACAATATGATGTTATAAAGATTCAGAAATCAAGTCTTTAAGAGAGAATGCAATTGTGAAAACGCATCTTATTGACTATGAATGATGCACGTTTGCAAGACTAGCTTGCAAGATTAAATCAAAGAAATTAACGAGTGAATAGAAATAATGACTTGACAAAAGATGAAAACTTTGCAAGCTTTCACTTTTGTTTCTTAGCAATTAATTCTATCATCAATAGAATGTTATCTTATTATCTTCTACTACGCAGTTTCATGTAAAGAGATCTCATCATCTTACACTACGTGAAATGCTTTAAGTAAGAGATTAAAGAAATATTTAAGTGAGATCAAGTGAATTTTTAGAAGTTAGAAGTTTGAAACGAGAAAAAATCTTTATGAAAAGAAATATAAAGAATCACTTTATGCGCTCGTTCTTATCTCGTTTCACGAATAATAATGTGAAACTCAGCAGAAGCAATAGCTCAGAGTCAGAATTCAAAACATCAACGATAGAAATTAAAAAATCAATGTTAGAAATAAAAATAGATTTATGAGATGAACTTAGCATTAGTTCATCAACAAGTAAACAACTGCAGAACGACATTGTCGATTTATTTTGCAATCAACAAAAATTGCTCACATCAGCAAATAGAAAAACACAATACATGTTTAGTTCACTTGATGCATTGATGCTAAATTCACATGCAAATGTGCATAATGACAAGAATACAATCAATTTGCGAAATGCAAATTCGCAGCAAAAAGAGCAAACATGAGTGATTGAGAAATTCAAAGAAATGAAAAAGCGAAAAGCAATGAAAAGTTTGCAAAAAGAAGCTAGAATCAAAGTTAGTATGAGCAAGTGCTATGATGTCATCTTTAAAGAGATGCAGATAAAGAGACTGCGCGAAAGAATTGAATTTGCAGTCAATCAGCTAAGACAAGCAATATCAGAACAGAAAAAGACTATAAATCATAACTTAATCTACATTCAAAGAGCATGTGATGAAAGCATAGAAAACTCGATTCAGAAGCAAATTGATTGACTTCAAAGTCAAACAAACAACAAACTGAAGATCATTCTACAATTGATTCAACAAAATGCTGAAAACATTAAAAAGAGAATCAATGCAAAGCAAATGACAGAGAATTCGCAAATTTTGCAGAAGATGCAGAGTTTGCAAATGACGCAAGTCATGCAAAATTCGCAAAAATCAACGCAGAAGCTCACATATGTGCAAAAAGCAGCTCAAGTCACAAGCGTAAATGCAAATGCAAATACAAATGCAAATACAAATGCAAATGTGAATGCAAATGCAGATGAATGAAATCTGATTATCAAGAAATTCTCGTCAAAATCACAAGAAATATCGTATCACGAAAGAAGATTCATTGTCAATCTCAAAAATGAGAACTGAACTTTAAAGATGATGAAAATGCGAAATTTGATGAATAATGCATCGAAAAAGACGAAAATCGATCTAATAGTCATCACGATAGTCAAAATGCAAAAGAAAAACAACATTGTTCTGATGATCTTGAAAAAATACATTGCAGACATCTTACTAGCGCAAAGAGTAATATGAGAGCATGTTTTTGATGTTAAAAGCATTAAGAAAGATGAGAAATGACACAAAATAATCATACACAGTCTGAAAATAGAAATCTTCAACATGAAAACTGAAATGAAAAATCTAAAAACCGAATTAAAGTTCTTCAATCTTGAATTGAAACTAATAATCAATTTTTTATGATTATCTAAAAGCGAAAATCAATCACGAAATAAATACACATCGACGATTTTAACTTTCAAAATTGAGACAGAAGCACAAAGATATTTGAAAAAACAACTTTTAGCTGCGAAATCAACATATCAAACAGTTGAATATAGAAATTATCGATCAAATAATCAATGTCAAAAATGTCAAATCTTTGAACATTTACAAAACAAATGTAACAGATCATCAAGATGCTTGTACTGCGAGCGAAATCATCAGATCTGAAAGCATAAATGTTAACTATCTACATGCAAAGACAAGCAATCATGCAATCACATGATTTCTAATTGCTGCAACTGTCAAAATGCGCACTTCGCAAATAGCGTAATGTGCAAAACATATCAGGCAGCTCAGTCTATTAGCTCACAAAAAGATCATCTAGTCACGAAATTGTAATGAGTATTGCAGTCGAAATGTCACAAAACAACGCAAATGACGAAAGCTTTGCAAACACGTCGAATATTCGAATTCTACAGCACAATTGCGCAAGATCAATGCAAATTATGCACGCATGCATGAAATTTGCGAAAAACAAGACAGATATTGTTATACTACAAGAATTATGAATGAAAGACGAAAATATAACAATTTCGCATTCGTCATTTATCTGCATCAAATCAAATGTTCAGAATACTCATGTCAGAGTACTGATATTTGTTGCGAAAAACGCAAAGAAATTTACATGCACATCAAGATCAGACATAGTCAATAGCGAACAATAAAATTCAGAGAGAAATTTTATTGTTCAATATTTACAACGAAAAGTCACAAAACGCAGATGACGAGCAATTATACATGATTGAGCGAGAATTAGCAAAAGTTATGCTAAATTCTGAGCAAAAAGTGATTATCGTCGAAGACTTTAATGCACATCATAGCTGATGAAACGCAAAAATTTCAAACTTTATTAGAACGAAAGCGTTAATAAATTAAGTAAATTTACATAAATGCAATTTGATTAACACTTCTGATATAGATACATATCACAGCTATTCAGATCAGTCAAGCTCGATACTTGATTTAGCATTTGCATCACGTAATCATATCAAGAATTGACATATAGATGAGAACGCAAACACAAAATTCAATCATGAAGTAATTCTATTTACAATAGTTATGAAAAAGATGAAGTTGATCGAAAATTCATTGAACGCGTCATACAATCTGCAAAAAGTCAACTGAAAAGACTTTGATGAACATTTGCAAAAGACGAAAGACAAAATGATTGTCAAGATGCAAAGAATCACAAGCTTAGAAGCAAAAGCCATTTATTTAACTGAATGCATCAAGAATAAAGTGAAATTATTCATATTTAAACAGCAAATATGTGCAAAATTAAAACTCTGATGAAACAATGAGTTCATCGAAATGTGAAAGACGCTGTTGTCAAAAAAGCGAATCTGAAAAAGATGCAAAAATGATGAAGCATGAGCAGAGATAGTGCAAATGCGAAATTCGTATCATGATGCAATAAAGCTGATCAAAAATCAATTCTGAATCAATTTTTTGAACAACGTTGAAGAAAAAGAAGTGTTTCAAACATACAAGTTCACTAAATCATGTTTAATCGAAAAGCTACTTTCAATACAAAACTTGCAAAAAGAATTGAAAATTGAATTCAATGAAAAGTGCAAGACATTTCTGAAAGCAATGTACTCATCATCTTTGAAAATTCAAATCAATGAAGAATTACTATTGAACGAAAGTATACAGTGATCAAGAGTTATCGAAGAGAAAATCAAGCACGCTATTAACTTCTCAGCACTCAGAAAAGCACTCAAATCAGACGATATGTCATTCGCAATCATACAGCGAGCGTACAAAAGCATATTAAAAATATTCAATTTAGTGTACTCAGATTTGATCAAAAACAACTATCATTCAAAGATATGATGCAAAGACACGAGAATTATTCTGAAAAAATCAAACAAGTCGAATTATTCAATTTCGAAGACATACAGAATTATTATGCTGCTAAACTGTTTAGACAAAGTAGCAGAAAAAATAATAGCAGTGTGACTGTCTTACACAGCTGAAATTAACAACAAGCTGCTGAATTTTGATCAAATGAAAGACAGAAAACAAACATCAGTTATAAACGCAGTACTAAATCTAGTACATGATGCGTAAATGACAAAAAGTCGCGAAAATACACTTATCTATTTACTTCTAAATGTCAAAGAAGTTTTTGATCATGTTACGTTGAAACAGCTGATCAAAATATTGATTAAATTGAAAATATTGATCAATTTAATCAATTGAGTAAAATTCTTCTTACAAAACTGAGTTATTGACTTAGCATTTGATGACGAACGTCAGAAATCAAAGAAAATAATCACAGAAATATTGCAAGATTCATTTATTTCGCTCATTCTATTTCTAATTTATATTTAATACTTATTTTCGAAGATTTGCGCAAAGATTAAAAATCTACAATCATTCAGCTACATTGATGAGTTGACAACAAGATTTATCTGTATGAGATGCTGACTACGAATCTTCTGCAAGCTATGCTTGTCAGAAGAGCTGAATAATCTCATCAACATTGACAGAGCAGTAACAGCGCTTTACTCATGCGTTGAGCTCACACACAGTCGAAAAGCGAAGCAATAACAACGCAATTATCAGCGCGTTGAAGCTCGCACATACACAGAATGACAGCAACGTCTTTGCATACATGCTGCAGCTCATATACAACATATACACATATATTGCGAAGGCACGACTCAGCTTTTGCGCACATACAGACAGACGTGATGCAGTAAATCGATTGATTTTTCGCATTTTCAGGCCGATTTACACGCAGCGCAATCACACACAGAGCAGTAACAGCGCTTTATTCACATGTTGAGCTCATATACGTCACACATACATACATTGCGAAGGCATGACTCAGCTTTTGTGCATCTACACGCTTGCGTGATGCAGTAAATCGATCGATTTTTCGCATTATCAGATCGATTTACATGCATCGCAATCACATAAACTACAAAGACATGACATAATCTTTACTCATATACACAGAATAACAGCAACGTCTTTGCGCACGCGCTGCAACTCATATACATTACACACACATACACTGTGAAGGCACGACTCAGCTTTTGCGCATATACAGACAGACGTGATGCAGTAAATCGATCGATTTTTCGCATTATCAGATCGATTTACATGCATCGCAATCACATAAACTGCAAAGACATGACATAATCTTTACTCATATACACAGAATAACAGCAACGTCTTTGCGCACGCGCTGCAACTCATATACATTACACACACATACACTGTGAAGACACGACTCAGCTTTTGCGCATATACAGACAGACGTGATGCAGTAAATCGATCGATTTTTCGCATTATCAGATCGATTTACATGCATCGCAATCACATAAACTGCAAAGACATGACATAATCTTTACTCATATACACAGAATAACAGCAACGTCTTTGCGCACGCGCTGCAACTCATATACATTACACACACATACACTGTGAAGGCACGACTCAGCTTTTGCGCATCTACACGCTCGTGTGATGCAGTAAATTGATCGGTTTTTCGCATTAAAAGATCGATTTACATGCATTGCAATCACATACATTGCAAAGACACGACACAGTCTTTGTTCATATATACAGAATGACAGCAACGTCTTTGCGCATGTGCTGCAACTCATATACGTCACACACATACAGATTGCGAAGACACGACTCAGCTTTTGCGCATCTACACGCTCACATGATGCAGTAAATCAATCGATTTTTCGCATTATCAGATCAATTTACATGCATCGCAATCACATACATTGCAAAAACATGACACAGTCTTTGCTCATATACACAGAATGACAGCAACGTCTTTGCGCACGCGTTGCAACTAATATACAACATTCACACAGTCATTGCAAAGGCACGACTCAGCTTTTGCGCATATACACATCTGTGCAACGCAGTAAATCGGTCGATTTTTCGATTTTCTGATCGATTTACATGCGTCGCAAATACATAGATCAAAGCTCATCTAGTTCGTTCAGCTGAGTGATCATACAGCGAACTTGAAAGCTTACGTTGAAGTAATCAGCTTTCACAAATTTGAGTTGTTTATGTGATCACTTGATCATATAAACAGTTCACGCGCTCGTATGCGCACTCTATCAATGTGACTGTTCAATGAAAAGATATACAGCAGCGATTATGACTAGATTACATGTAATTTAGCATACACACAGCGTCTAGATAGTGTCATAGTCATAGACTGCATGCACTTAATGAAGGGAAAAAAAAAACCTACATTGATGACGTAGCACTATACGTGAAGAGAAAGAATATTGATAAGAATGTAAAAACGCTGAAAAATGCAGCAAAAATCGCTTTTACATGAACAAAGAAAAACGCAGTGCAATTCAATGACTCAAAATCTGAATTGATACACTTTGAAAGTCACAAGACAACACTCAATCAAATGATTATTCTACTCTATAACATGATCATAAAATTAAAGATATGTGTATGATGATTAAAAGTCTGACTGAATCGAAAGCTCAACTTCAAAGTTCATGTGCAAACGAAAATCGTGACAGTTACAAGAACGTTACATTCGTTGTTTAAATTAATGAATAGTGAGTGAAGATTAAATGTCAAATCAGAAAAGCAGTTATATCTGACATGCATCACATCTATTAGCGATTATGACGTCGAAATATGATGAAATAATCAAAAAAGCTACTTAGTCAAATTTCGCAAACTGCAAAATGCTGCATTACGAAAAATTCTGAGTGTGTTTTGAACATCATCGATAAATGCTATGCAAATAGAAGTTGAAATCTCGTCAATGAAGATACAATTAAATCAAAAGTGCAAGAACTATGCAATTCAAATAGTTGAGTTATTGAAAAAACACTCTATCAGAAAAAGAACATTTATTATGTACTCATTTTAATACTTTATCGAATTGAATCTAGATCTGAATGCATTGAAATATCTGAACTGAAACAAGATGAAGATGATTTTTTTTTATTTCTTCATTAAGTGCATGCAGTCTATGACTATGACACTGTCTAGACGCTGTATGTATGCTAAGTTACATGTAATCTGATCAAAGTCGCTGCTTTATATCTTCTCGTTGATCAATCACATCGATAGTTTGTGCATACAAGCACTTTCGCTCAAACTTTCGCAATCATACTTTCGTTTTTCTTCGTTTCTTTGCACTCTTCACGTTCTACTCTTTCGTTTCTAATAGTCATTTTCTCGTCGTAATTTGAGTATTTTTCAAATACTTTAATGTTGCAATTCTTTCCATTTTGATGATAAACAGCGTCAATATGATGTCTGTGTTTTTGAGCTGAGTCTTTTTCTTAAGCTTTATCTGCTTTGATCTATAATGCTTGCAATTTAGTAGTAAATGCTCTGATGTTTGACTTGCATTGCATATTTCATAGTATTTGTTCGAATTATTCTCTGATAATCGATGCAAATAGCTCTTGAAATAATCGTGTTTTATTTTCAACTGAATAAAGATTGAAAACATTAATCTATCGATTTTTCTAAGCTCTTTTAATGATTTCTGCCTTAGATTCACGTTCGATATGTGCTTTTGATACTGATTTTCCTTCTTGATGCTGCTTTTTCAGACATTTAATCATTGTAATTTCATCTCTTTGCAAATTTGCTTTTTGACGAAGCTTATGATGATTGCTTTCATGTTGTTGATAACTGATAATTCTTGAGCAGCACTTTTGATCAATTAATCTACTTTTTCGTTCTCAATAATGTTCTTGCGACTTAATATTCACTGTATGCGAATTTGACACTGATTCTGACGTAAATTGATCAAGTTTTGTCATATGTCATTGAATAACTTCATCTTGATGTTGCTCTTTGTGTTTAATCTTTGCAAAGTCATTTGACTATTCATGTACACTCAAATTTCGCTGTTTTTGAGTGCTTTTTCGCTGTTTATCGAAAATATGTTGCATACGTTGCATGCAACATACATAAGACACAATCTTTATGCTGATTTTCTTCTTAGCAAGAGATAGTTTCTTGCAGCAGATTCACAGTTCAAGATGAGCAAAATCTTTCACTGCTCAGATTTCAACAATTTACTTCTTAAGCATGAGTTGCAGACGTTTCGTCAGCGATACACATGCATATCGCAATCGATTTCTTCTTTAATCACATCGACACATGCTACTGTTCTTTTGAGCTATAAAAATGATGTCTTCAACTAGAGATTGATTTTATCATCAAGACATTCAAGAGTCAGAGTTCAGTGAAGAAGTGAGATTCTTAAGATCAACAGTCATCATCATTGTATATCATGCTTCGCAGACGCTCACTTTGCTTGTAAGATGTGTAACTTATCTGTTTCATGTTATCTGTAGAGATTTCTCTCATGCAGATTGATCATGTTTTGCAGAAATGTTCATATGTTACACTTTTAATCAGACAGCGTAGTTCAATCATTCTCTATTAATTCGCTTGTGTTTCTCTTCTCTTAATGAAGTCTTCTCGTCAATGTATCATTTATGTATAGAATGTCTGTGTCTGAACGTTTGTTAAACGATATTAACAAGATTCTTGAGTTTGCTCATGTCAAACTTAATGAGACTCGTGAGTTATGTGCATTGACGACAGCGATCTATTGAAGCATATGATATATTAAATCGATCGACAAGTTATAGAGCACAATCGTATGATCAAAACAAGCTCTCATTCGACTCAATAACTTCACAGATGATTGTGTCGCAAGTCAAAAATCGAAAATTGAAATTTTTCACGCTCACGCAGATCAAAATCGACGGCGAAACGAGAGTTCATCAACGCAGAAGAAAGAATCATCAATTCAGACAGTAATTTGATTGACAAAGCGAAGAGCAAACTCACATGAAATGAACAAGTCATCAATCGACTTTAGAACAGCACAGAAGACTGAGTACTGACGCAAAAATCGAAATCGAACTCTATTGTGTTCGAAGATTGCACAGAAAATAACGTTGTTTCAGAGAAGTACAGCGTTTCTTATCAAATCACTATCTGTTTTATCTTTTCTTGATGTGCAAGACAATAAGTCGAGATCAGTCGTTACTATTCTGAGCGAGATAAAGCAACTACTTCAATATATGAAATATAAAGCAATTGCATCAAGCATTTTCTATCAAAAAGAGTAATCTAAGCTCTTGCAGACTAGATTTATATCATTTTTGTCTGACATAAGTCAATAATAGAAGACGATCTATTGCAGATTTCAAGATAGAAATTGAAAGATCTTTACACTAAAGTTATTGTCTAAGTGAAACGCTCTGAGTAAGAGATTAAAGAAATATTTAAGTGATATCAAGTGAATTTTCTAGAAGCTCGAAGTTCAAAACTCGGAAAAATCTTTCTATGAAAAGAAATATAAAGAGTCGCTTCATGCGCTCTTCTTTTTCTCATTTCGCAGACATTAACGCGAAACTCAATGAAAGCAATAGCTCAACGTCAGAATTCAAAACATCAACAACAGAATTCAAAAAGTCAACATTAAAGATAGAAACAGATTTATGAGATGAACTTAGCATAAGTTCATCAACAAGCAAACAACTGCAGAACGACATTGTCGATTTATTTCGCAGTCAACAAAAATCGCTCACATCAGCAAATAGAAAAACGGAATACATGTTTAGTTCACTTGATGCATTAATGCTAAATTCACATGCAAATGAGCATAATGACAAGAATACAATCAAACTGCGAAATGCAAATTCGCAGCAAAAAGAGCAAACACAAGCGATTGTGAAATTCAAAGAAATAAAAAAGCGAAAAGCGATGAAAAGTTCGCAAAAAGAAGCTAGAATCAAAGTCAGTACTAGCAAGTGCTACGATGTCATCTCTAAAAAGATGCAGATAAAGAGACTGCGCGAAAGAATTGAATTTGCAGTCAATCAGCTAAGACAAGCACTATCAGAACAGAAAGAGACTATAAATCATAACTTAATCTACATTCAAAGAGCATGCAATGAAAGCATAGAAAACTCGATTCAGAAGCAAATTGATCAACTTCAAAGTCAAACAAACAACAAACTGAAGATCATTCTACAATTGATTCAACAAAATGCTGAAAACATTAAAAAGAAAATCAATGCAAAGCATATGACAGAGAATTCGCAAATCTTACAAAAGATGCAGAATTCGCAAACGTTGCAAGTCATGCAAAATTCGCAAAAACCAACGCAGAAGCTCACATATGTGCAAAAAGCAGCTCAAGTCACAAACACAAATGCAAATGCAAATGTGAATGCAAATGCAGGCAAATGAAATCTGATCATCAAGAAATTCTCGCCAAAATCACAAGAAATATCATATCATGAAAGAAGACTTATTGTCAATCTCAAAAATGAGAACTGAACTTTAAAGACAATGAAAATGCGAGATTCGATGAATAATGCATTGAAAAGGCGAAAATCGATCTAATAGTCATCACGATAGTCAAAATGCAAAAGAAAAACAACATTGCTCTGATGATCTTGAAAAAATACATCGCAGATGTTTTACTAGCGTAAAGAGCAATATGAAAGCATGTTTTAAATGTTAAAAGCATTAAGAAAGACGAGAAATGACACAAAATAGTCATACACAGTCTGAAAATCAAAATCTTCAACATGAAAACTGAAATAAAAAATCTAAAAACTGAATTAGAGTTCTTCAACCTCAAATTGAAACTAATAATCAATTCTATATAATTATCTAAAAGCGAAAATCAATCACGAAATAGACATGCATTGACGATTTTAGCTTTCAAAATCGAGGCAGAAGCACAAAGACATTTGAAAAAATGATTCTTAACTGCGAAATCAACATATCAAACAGCTGAATATAGAGACTATCGATCAAATGATCAATGTCAAAAATGTCAAATCTTTGAACATTTATGAAACAAATGCAACAGATCATCAAGATGCTTGTACTGCGAACGAAATCATCAAATCTGAGAGCACAAATGTTAATTATCTACGTGCAAAGACAAGTAATCATGCAATCACATGATTTCTAATTGCTGCAACTGTCAAAATGCGCACTTCGTAAATAGCGTAATGTGCAAAACATATCAGACAGCTCAGTCTATTAGCTCATAAAAAGATCATCTAGTCACGAAATTGTAATAAGTATTGCAGTCAAAATGTCACAAAACAACGTAAATGACAAAAGCTTTGCAAACATGTCAAATATTCGAATTCTACAACACAATTACGCAAGATCAACGCAAATTATGCACGCATGCATGAAATTTGCGAAAAACAAGACAGATATTGTTATACTACAAGAATCATGAATGAAAGACGAGAATATAACAATTTCACATTCATCGTTTATCTGCATCAAATCAAATGTTCAGAATACTCATGTCAGAGTACTGATATTTGTTGCGAAAAACATAAAGAAATTTACATGCACATCAAGATTAAACGTAGTCAATAGCGAAGATATGCAAGCGATATCAATAGCGAACAATAAAATTCAGAGAGAAATTTTATTGTTCAATATTTACAACAAAAAGTCACAAAATGCAGATAACGAGCAAGTATATACGATTGAGCGAGAATTAGCAAAAGTTAATCTAAATTCAGAGCAAAAAGTTATTATCGTCGAAGACTTTAATGCACATCATAGCTGATGAAACGCAAAAATTTCAAACTTTATTAGAACGAAAGCATTAATAAATTGAGTAAATTTACATAAGTGCAATCTGATTAACACTTTTGATATAGACACATATCACAGCTATTCAGATCAGTCAAGCTCAATACTTGATTTAGCATTTGCATCAAAGAATATGTGCAATTACATCAAGAATTGACATATAAATGAGAATACAAACACAGAATTCGATCATGAAGTAATTCTATTTACAATAATTATGAAAAAGATGAAGATGATCGAAAATTCGTTGAACGCGTCATACAATCTGCAAAAAGTCAACTGAAAAGACTTTGATAAGCATTTGCAAAAGACGAAAGACAAAATGATTGTCAAGATGCAAAGAATCACGAGTTTAGAAGCAAAAGTCATTTATTTGACTGAATGCATCAGTGAAATTATTCGTATTTAAACAACGAATATGCGTAAAATCAAAACTCTGATGAAACAATGAACTCATCAAAATGCAAAAGACGCTGTTGTCAAAAAAACGAATCTGAAAAAGATGCAAAAATGACGAAGCATGAGCAAAGATAGTGCAAATGCAAAATTTATATCATGATGCAATAAAGCTGATTAAAAATCAATTCTGAATCAATTTTTTGAATAACATTGAAGAAAAAGAAGTGTTTCAGACATACAAGTTCATTAAATCACGTCTAATTGAAAAGTTACTTTCAATACAAAACTTGCAAAAAGAATTGAAAATTAAATTCAATGAAAAGTGCAAGACATTTCTGAAAGCAATGTACTCATCATCTTCGAAAATTCAAAACAATGAAGAATTACTATCGAATGAAAGTATACAGTGATCAAGAGTTATTGAAGGGAAAATCAAGCACGCTATTAACTTCTCAGCATTCAGAAAAGCATTTGAATCAGATAATATATCATTCGCAATCATACAGCAAGCATACAAAAGCATATTGAAAATCTTCAATTTAGTGTACTCAGATTTGATTGAAAATGACTATCATTCAAAAATATGACACAAAGACACGAAAATTATTCTGAAAAAATCAGACAAGTTGAATTATTCAATTTCAAAGATATACAGAATTATTACGCTGCTAAACTGTTTAGACAAAGTAGCAGAAAAAATAATAGCAATGCAACTGTCTTACACAGTTGAAATTAACGACAAGCTGCTAGATTTTGATCAAATGAGAGACAGGAAACAAAGATCAGTTATAAATGCAGTATTAAATTTAGTACATGATGTGCAAATGACAAAAAGTCGCGAAAACACGCTTATCTGCTTACTTCTAGATGTCAAAGAAGCTTTTGATCATGTTGCGCTGAAACAGCTGATCAAAATATTGATTAAATTGAAAATATTAATCAATTTAATCAAGTGAGTAAAATGCTTCTTACAAAATCAAGTTATTGACTTAGCATTTGATGATGAACGTCAGAAATCAAAGAAAATAATCACAGAAATATTGCAAGATTCATCTATTTCACTCATTTTATTTCTAATTTATATTCAATACTTATTTTCGAAGATTCGCGCAAAGATCGAAAATCTACAGTCACTCAGTTACATTGATGACGTAGCACTATACGTGAAGAGAAAGAATATTGATAAGAATGTAAAAATGCTGAAAAATGCAGCAAAAATCGCTTTTACATGAGCAAAGAAAAACGCAGTGCAATTCAATGACTCAAAATCTAAATTAATACACTTTGAAAGTCATAAGACAACACTCAATCAAATGATTATTCTACTCAATAACATGATCATAAAATCAAAAACATGCATATGATGATTAGAAGTCTGACTGAATCAAAAGCTTAACTTCAAAGTTCATGTTACGATTCTAGCTACGCACCTTCGTTGATAGCTATGTTGATGACTATGTTGATGACTATGTTGATGGCTATCCTGAGGGCTATCGCCGATCGCTCGCCGCTAGGGCATAGGCTTGTTCCGAAGCCAACCCTATTCAGGGTTAGCTTATGTTCTCCTGAGTCATATATATAGCCGGCCCTTCCCTTCTAGATACTTTCCTTCCTTAGCATTTATATACTCGTTACATTACACTCATATGACTCGCTCTATGCTGGTCCCTAACATTATATAAATGCTTCTTCGTTACAGGCGAAGTGAAATAATCTGCATCGATTTCTTCGAATGCTTCTGCTAGTAGTTCTTCGACCCTCTATCGACTTTGATCTAGCGACTTGCGTTCGTGCAGCAGCACTCACCTTTCTCTTCTCGTGAGCTGATTCAGCGAGGATAAACAAAAGATTCGAACTCGTGCGCTGATCAGCGAGTATAAACAAACGATTAGAATCATTCGACTAGATCAAAGATCAGCGAATTAACCGTTCATTCAGATTCGCAAGAAATTCTTCGAATTTGTTGAACAATCAAACGGGGCCAGTCATAGAACTGCGTGAAGTCTCTATCTCGAGAAGCAAACCCTCAGTGAGCCTGCTTCAATGGCATCGTCAATGCGATGGTCTACTCGCTCTCATCGCTCTACCCACCAGTGAACCTGATCATACGTTCACGTGCAACTAGTGAGCCTGCTACAATGACGAGCCCAAAGTCGACCTCTTCGATGAGCAAGTCGATTAGTGAGCCTGCTTCAATGACACTGTCAATGCGATGATCTATCTTCTCATCGTTCTACTCATCAGTGAACCTGGTCATACATTCACGTGCAACTAGTGAGCCTGCTACAATGGCACCTTTCGTCAATGCGATGACCTACCTACTCACATCGCTCTACCTATCAGTGAATCGGTCTGTCGACTCGTTCGCGTGCAACTAGTGAGCCTGCTTCAATGGCACTTCTACCTTGCATAGTGAGCCTGCTACAATAGACATTTCGATTCTACACAAGGCTAAGAAAATATATTCATGCGAACATGAATCGTTGAAGAGGGGGGGTAATGTTACGATCCTAGCTACGCACCTTCGTTGATAGCTATGTTGATGACTATGTTGATGGCTATGTTGATGGCTATGTTAATAGCTATCCTGAGGGCTATCGCCGATCGCTCGCCGCTAGGGCATAGGCTTGTTCCGAAGTCAACCCTATTCAGGGTTAGCTTATGTTCTTCTGAGTCATATAGATAGCCGGCCCTTCCCTTCTAGATACTTTCCTTCCTTAGCATTTATATACTCGTTACATTACACTCATATGACTCGCTCTATGCTGGCCCCTAACAGTTCATATGCAAACGAAAATCGTGACAGTCACAAAAACATTACACTCGTTGTTTAAATTAATGAATAATGAGTGAGAATTAAATGTCAAATCAGAAAAGCAGTTATATTTGACATGCATTGATCAATATCTTATTTATTATGACAAATAAACAAAAACAATCACAACGCATGCATCACAAAATTTGAAAAAGAGCATTACAAACAAGACAGAGTGAATCTAAAAAATGATTGAACAATGATGAATTGCACAAATTGCAGCAATACTGATTTGAAGATGATTGCAAGCAACGTTGATTCATTGCAAGAAAACAGAGATGCAAGATTGAAACACTTATGCAATAATAAAAAGAATGTTGCTAACATTATTGATCTACTAATAAAGATATCAATGTTAAAGAAAGAAAAGAGCAAAGATCATTCATGAAAAGAGATAGCATTGAAGCTGATTCAATGTCTTCGACTCAACTCAAAAGAAAAACATCACGTGAATTAGAACGCGTTCATCACGAAGAATGTACAGAAACTGAAGACATCAGTTCAACTGCTTAACAAGCAGTTGCATATACAAAAAAGCACGCGTCTTTCAATGAAAATCACATCATGAATAAACATGACAAGAGAAGAAATAGTGATGAGAAAGTAACATCTCAAAGATGACTCGTCATCGCTTTGCAAAAGATGAGAAATCATGATTAAAATAATGAACAGAAGAGAAATAAAAGAGATACAGAAGAAGTTAATTGAACAGATTTTACAGAGAATTGCAGATGCATTGACAGATCAAAGAAATCTAATCATGTCACTTCGCAAGCTGAGCAGCGATGATATTTTCCTTCACACAGTTAGCTCAGATGCTTAAGCAAATCTGAAAAAGACTCAGACGTAAGCAAAAGAAATCGTAAGTTCAACACATGTAATACGTCAAATCTTTGCAGTGCTGATACATGAAGTACACACTACAATAAACATGAACAATCAGAAAAAAATCATTGAAAGATTGATAAAAGATAACATAAGACTTCATGAAGATTTGAAAGTTTTAAGAATAATCTGATTCAAGAAGATAATAGATAGTGAAAAGACTCATTCATCGCTCATCATAGAAATCACGATCGAAGCGATGATGAATCAACTAATAAATGTGAGCATGCTAAATTCATATCAAGAATGTGCATGCAAGCTATTTGAAAAGAACTGTTGCATCACACAGTGCTTCAGATGTCACGAATTTGATCACATGATTAAAATCTGCAGAAAGAATCAGCGTTGCAAAAAGTGCGTAAACAAGCATCACATAAAGAAGTGTGTGATGTTTTTGAATAGAAGACGTTGTGTTAATTGCAATGAAAATCATGAACTCTGAAGATGCATCTGTTTTAAGTGACAACAGCAGATGAAACAAGCGTTCGAAATCTATAAAAACAGATCATTCAGATACTCTGAAATATCTAAATACAATTGCACATTCTTCTCGCTGTCTCTGAACTCTTTAGATTCAATGAATCTTTCGAGCTCAGCAACAATCATGCTGAAAACACGCAGTTGAATCGCTGATGAATCAGCTTGACAGATAGTAGAAATTAAGAAGAGACGAGTCAATCTTTTCTCTTACATGAATAATGATTCAGATGAGACGACATCTGAGCAGATTCAGAAACGTTCAATCAGAAAGTGAGAAAGATCGTCGATGATTGAAAGCATACAAAGAGTTTTCTCATCGCAAAGTCAATAATAGCTATGAATAGCTTTATGACAAAACAGTCTTTTCTACAAATTCTACAGTACAACATCAGAAAATCATTAAGAATTCAAGAATCATTTCTGATTGACAAAGAAGTTCGCGAATTCAACATAGTAACTATACAGAAGCAAGATTGCAACAACAACAATTCACAGTCATTTAGCTCAGCACACAACTTCTTTCATCTAGTGAAAAACTCGTCATCTCAATCAAGAACATGCATATACATTAACAAACATTTAAGACTCAATCAATGAATAGTAGAAACAGCTGAATCAGACATTTGCTCAATCAGAATATTGACTCGCAACACAGATGATGAAACGCAGACGTTAAAACTTTTAAACGTCTACAACTCATGCTCATTGTTTACTACATTCACAGAGAGATTTTCAATCATTTCTCGTTTGAATGAATTATTCAAGAATGACTGTGAAGAATTGATCATAAAAGATTTCAATCTACATCATTCTCACTGAAGAGAGCGAAGATGCTTCACTCATCATATGATGATTGATACTGTACTAAACATCATTACAAATGCAAGACTGAAATTATTGCTGAAATCAGACACTATTACTTATGAAGTTCACAATCAATTTGCAACGATTAATTTAGTCTTTAACAGCGAGAAAATACAGTTCATGACATGCAAGTGCAAGATACGAATCAATCTGCATCAAAGATCAAATCATCTTTTGATCATCACAGAGCTATGTTTACAAACAATCTCAGTGCAACTTTCAATTCAACGACTTTGAAAGAAAATAAATACAGAAGCATTAAGTGCTTATCTGTGAATACATTTATCTTTGAAGCACTCTCTAGATGACAAGACTATGATGAATGACAGAGTGTGTAAGATTATCAGAGTGTTATAAAAGATCATTGAGAAATTTATCTTTTTGACAAAGTCATCAAATCAAGTAAAAGACTTTTGAAATCAAAGTTGCTTCAAAGTAGTAATGAAATTAAGATGATTGCAAATCATATGAAAAATGCAAGATACATTAGAAGCGTGAAATGAATATCTGAAGCACAATGATCATAAAAACAAGATCATTCGACAAATAAAATGCGCACACTTCAGATCACAAATGCATGAGTTAAGCGAAGCACTCAAATCAATATGATGCTTTGCAAAATGAGCTAGAATCGAAAGTCAGCTATTTAAAAAGCTTTCTCAGTTTTCATCACTGAAGTGAAGCGACATTGATCATATGACAACGATGTTCAAGAAAAAAATCGAGATACTGCGAGAAAAGTTCTTTTTCTCATCTTCTCAAGTGAATGTCAACAACATCGCAAAATCATTCATATCTCTGACAGTCTCATTCAATTCACGCATCACAGAAGATGAAGTAAAGCAGACAATCAGATGAGTAAAAGCAGACAAAGCATCAAGCGCTTCAGATATTTCAAACAAAGCACTTCAAGTGAGTCTTGCAGAACTGATCTCAGTACTGACAAGTTTATTCAACGCATACGTAACACACAAGTATTATTTGAAGCAGTTCAAAAAGACTCAGACAATAATACTATGCAAATTGAAGAAAAGTGATTATATTGATTCAAAGATGTATTGACTTATTGCTTTGTTCAATATTATGAGCAAAGCGTTGAAGTTAATCATGATCAAAAGACTGAGTGACATAGTTGAGATTCATCACATGCTATCAAATGCTTAAATGAGAGCGAGATGCAAACAATTCATGATCTTGACGTTAAATCTACTAATAAATCAAGTTCACATAGTGTAAAGCTGTGAAATCAAATATGTGATCTTCATGCTAAGCTTAGACGTCGTTGAAGCATTCAATCAAGTCTCACACGTCAGACTTCTGCATATGCTGAAAATGAAAAGAACGTTGAGTTACATAATCGAATGAACACGCAGCTTTCTAAAGAATCAAGAGATGTTGCTAATATTCAATGAATAAATGAGTAACATAGGCAAGATAAACGCAAACATATCGCAGAGATCTTTCATTTCATTGATTTTCTTTCTATTCTTCAACGCAAGTTTAATTAAAAATGCAAAGCATTAAGAATTAAAATTGAAGTGCTTAACTTTGTAAATGATATTAACATTCTAGTCTATGACAGATTTATTGAAGAAATCTGCAGAACATTGAGTAAAGCACATGACGTCTGCGCGAAATTAGCTTGCATTCATGACGCAACGTTTGCATCAGAAAAGTATGAGCTTATGCATTTCACTAGAAAATCGAAGAGATTTGACATGATGATTAACATATAAATAGAAAGCTCAATTATCAAATTAAAATCAGATGTACAAGTTCTAGAGATGCAACTGAACATGAAACTGCAATGAGATGTGCATCTTTGACAAATAAAGATGAATCACGTCACAAGAATGCTGACACTTAGTCATCTTGAAGTCTTCACATGAAAAGCTATTTTCACAAAAGTGAGACAAGTATACTCAGCAGTAGTAAGATCAGAAATTGCATTTGAAGCATCAGTTTGACATCAACGTGATAAGAAAGATGAACTGTCGAGCAAAGAATGCAGATTAAAAACACTTCAGAATCAGACTCTGTATCACGTAACAAAAGCATTCAAAAGAGTAAACATTGAAACTCTAAAGACAAAAACATACACAAGTTCATTACATGTTCATTTGAACATGCTACAGAACAAAATCACGCTACATAGTCAAGTCAATGATTGAACGCAAGAGATCAGACAAGCATACAAACTAATACACGTTCATTTAACGAAAGTTAATTACGTCATTTCTTACTTACTCATCATCAAGAAAATAATACTTCTGAATGTTTTCATTTAAGAAGATGCAAAGATACAGTTAAGATGCAGATGATACACTTTCTTCTTCACAATGATTTCAACAAGTGATAGCATCACAATAACACAGTATCACAAAGATCAATGAAATCAATGATGAGAAAAGTACAAAAAACATGTCGCAAACATTAACACAATCTCAGCACAAAGATTGCATCTGAGCAATAAGATGATAAAGATGCGTGATGATCTTCAGAAAGCAGAAAGCATTCTTGCAATGCACATCAGAATTGAACGCATAGATCTGAATGCTTATCTGCACTTTAGAAATGTTTCAGACATGAATAGCTTGCGATGTGACTGCAAATAAAGTCATCAGACGACGAAGCATGTACTAATGCACTGCTCAAACTGATCGCATCTGCGATCAAGAATGCTACAAGATGCTGACTTCTTGAACTATCAAATAATTATCATCATCACGAAGAGTCTCAGAACAGTAGCGAAAATGATGATGAAAATGAAGCTCTTGAAGCAATTTAAAGTGACTAAAACATTCATTCTCTAACATGCGATTAACGCGAACAAATTTGATACATAGTTTCAAAACTCACTGTTTCAACTGCGTGAAGCAGTCGTATAGACTGCGAGTAATTTTCTACCTCAGAGAGTTTTGTTCACTCGATACAAATAGCATTGAGTTTCTCATGAATTGATCTAATTGATGTCACAAGAATGTATGAATTTATTATTATTATTTGACATGCGTTACATTTATTAATGATTATGACGTCGAAATATGATGAAATAATCAAAAAAGTTACTTAGTCAAATTTCGCAAACTGCAAAACGCTGCATTATGAAAAATTCTGAGTGCATTTCAAACATCATCAATAGATGCTATGCAAATAGAAGTTGAAATCTCGTCAATGAAGATATGATTAAATCAAAAGTGTAAGAACTATGCAATTTGAATAGTTGAATTATTGGAAAAACACTCTATCAGAAAAAGAACATTTATTATGTACTCATTTCAATACTCTATTGAATTGAATCTAAATCTGAACGCATCGAAATATCTGAACTGAAACAAAATGAAGATGAATGTATCTTGAAAAGTTAAGAAGTGCAAAGACAGACTCATGCAGATATATTAAATATTGAACAAAGTGCAAAAAACATTGAATTCAATAAAAGAAATCGAAATTTCTCACTTCAAGAAATCATGAGAGCAAGAAATCAAGCATTTAGCAAAACTTCAAATCGAATTTGCAAAAGACGAAACTTGCGATACGATCAATATACATTATAGAAAATTAGAAAGAATTATCAAAAAGACGAAAAACATAGTGATGTACACAGACGCATTGCAAATTCGAAAAAAGATAGCAGAAGTTGAAACAGAAATCGAAACAACAGTGATATTTATGCATGAACTCGTTAGATGCAGCAAAGTGACAAGTATTTCAGACAAAATCATCATAACGAAAGCAAAACTGCAAGCTATTAGCAATGCAATCGTAATGTGCAGCGAAAAAGCACTCAAAAACAGCGAAATTTGAGTGTACATGAACAGTCAAATAACTTTGCAAAGACTAAATGCAAAGAGCAACATCAATGTGAGATTACTCAATGATATACGACAAAATTTGATCAATTTACGTCAGAAACAGTGTCAAATTTGCATACAGTGAATATTGAGTCGCAAGAACATTATTGAAAATGAAAAAGTAAATCAATTGATCAAAATTGCTGCTCAAGAAGTATTAATTATCGACAACATGAAAAAAATCATCATAAGCTTCGTCAAAAAGCAAATTTGCAAAGAGATGAAATTACAATGATTAGAAATCTGAAAAAGCAGTATCAAAAAGAAAAATCAGTATTGAAAGATCATATCAGATGTGAATCTAAGTCATAAATCATTAAAAGAGCTGAGAAAAATCGATAAACTAACGTTTTCAATCTTTATTCAGCTGAAAATGAAACATGACTATTTCAATAGCTATTTGCATCGATTATCAAAGAATAATTTGAACAAATGCTATGAAATATGCAATGCAAGATAAACGTCAAAGCATTTACTGCTGAACTGCAGACATTATAAAGCAGAGCAGAGAAAGCTTAAGAAAAAAGCTCAGCTCAAAAACACAGACATCATATTGACATTATTCATCATCAAGATTGAAAGAATCGCAATATTAAAGTATTTGAAAAATACTTGAATTGCAACGAGAAAATGACTATTAGAAACGAAAGAGTAGAACGCGAAGAGTGCAAAGAAACGAAGAAAAACAAGAGTATGATTGCAAGAGTTTGAGCGAGAGTGCTTGTATATACAAACTATCGATGTGATTGATCAACGAGAAGATATAAAGCAACGAATTTGATCAAATTACATGTAACGTAGCATATACACAGCGTCTAGACAGTATCATAGTCATAGAATGCATGCACTTAATGAAGAAATAAAAAAAATCATCATTATACAATAAAAGTTAATGTTTCAAAATGCTCAAATAGACTGCAAACATTTATATCATCTGATTCAAGCATTGCAATGCATTTATATATTGCTGAATCACATTTATATCTTGATTCATTGAATTTTCAATTAAATTAACATTTGCAGTTTGTAAAGTGAATTAAATTTTAAAGTTTAGTTAAAGAGACATTTGTTGCTTAAAGCTGAATAAAATCGAAATTTAAGCTGAGCATGTCTGACTGAGTTTTGCTTTTGTTGATAAAATGTGCATTCATTCATATGTCTTTGAACTGCATTTTAATATAATTTGCGTTTGTTCATATGCGCTGAAATAAATCTCACTTTCGTTGCTTATGTCACATATGTCGAGATCGACAACGAAATTTACCTATATAAGATGCTGCCTACAAATCTTCTGCAAGCTATGCTTGTCAGAAGAGCTGAACAATCTCATTGACAGAGCAGTAACAGCATGATACATGTATGTTATGCTCACATACACAGATTGAGCATTGCATTGCAATGCTCATAAACAACAAGATCACATGATCAAATGATCATGTGATCAAATAATGAACGAAAGTTCACGTCGAAGTGATCAGCTTTCACAATATACAGATTGAGCATTGCATTGTAATGCTTACAAACAACTCAAAACTCATCTAGTCTGCTTAACTAAATAATCAAACAGCGAACGAAAGCTCACATTGAAGTGATCAACTTTCACAATACATCAATTGCTCATTTAGCTCGCTCAGCTAGATGATTAAACAGCAAATTTGAAAGTTCACATCAAAGTGATCAGCTTTCACAATATACAGATCAAGCATTGCATCATGATGCTCACAAACAATTCAAAGCTCATTTAATCTGCTCAACTAAATGATCAAACAGCAAATGAAAGTTCATGTCAAAGTGATCAACTTTCACAACACATCGATTACTCATTTAGCTCGCTCAGCTAAATGATCAAACAGCAAATTTGAAAGCTTACGTTGAAGTGATCAGCTTTCATAATTTCAATTTGTTTATATGATTACTTAATTATATAAACATGTCGTGCGCTTGTATGTGCACTCTAACAATCTGACTGCTCAATGAAAAGATATACAGCAGCGATTATGACTAGATTACATGTAATTTAGCATACACACAGCGCTTCAATGCTACTATTTAGGTAAATAGCATCATGTTTTATAGTCTTAAACTGCATAAGCACGTAAAACTTGAAGAAATAAAAAAAAATTGCATATGTCGATTCTTTTATCTATGTATATTATATATATTTACAGAGACTTATTTATAAACAAATTATAGTATGAAGTGTTGCTATAATGAATGTCATCATTGTACTCACTTTAAATTTTCAATGATGATTCATTCTTTCATTCTTTAACATTATATCAACAACAGTTTAAACTCTTCTATTATTAATTTTATCATTCTCATCACTATTTTTGACTTCTTGCAGTCTTCACAAAGCTCAAATTATTCATTATGAATGCATTGCAATGATTGATTAGACTCAACATGTTAACATTCTTTGCAATATTTCAAATTAATTTCACATTATTTAATTTGATTTAAGTTGTTGCATTTTTGATGATTTTGTTCTCAGTCATAGTGTGTAAGATCTTGAGTAATCACATATTTATCGTTTGCAGCAAATTCAATAACTCATTTAGCTTTTTCGTGATTTCATTATTATTTTTGAAATCATGAATCTGAGATCAGTCAACTATATTGATGTAAGCGAAATCAATCATTTACAAACGCGTCGTGAATATCATCTGTTTAACTCATGTTTTTGCTTGATGTGCAAGTAAATGATCTCACTCATCTGAAAATTGAGCTTTGCAGTAGTCTGACACAGCTGTTAGAAAGATTTTGTGAGCTAACATTTCATGATTTCCAATCTTGAGTTAAATCAACTGCGTGTGCTTAACTGATTTCAAAGCAGATACGCTGCTACTTTTTGAGTACATTGACAGAATGTTAAAGACTGATTCAATTGATTAAACTGTCATCGTACTTAAATCATAAAGACACATTGAATGTAATTTTCGAAATTGAGAATCTTTGTTGATTCGTAAGATCGAAAATCAAGAGACACTCAGTATATATGAAGAGATTGTAAGCATTGCATTTTGCAGTGAAGAAAATGAGTCATGTGCTCTATATGAAAAGCAGATAGAAAGATTTCGCTCTTGTGATTGTATAATGTCATTGTTTTGCAAATTTCTCTTTTTTATTCGATGCAATCGCTGTTAAGAATTTGATATTGCGATTTGCAAGTTCTTGAATAAACGCAGTGTATTCAGCGACAGAAAGTTTTTCTCATGTTCATGAGTTGATGATGTTAAATGTGATGTCAAAGTTCATTGATCAGCATGACATGAACATTCAAAATCTTCAATCATATTGAGTATTTATTTGCTATCTTCAAAAAGATAAGAATACTCAGACTTTCTACAACTTACAACAAAAGTAGCTTCAAGATCTTGCAGAAAATGACTTTTTTTACAGATAAATACTTTGCAGTTTTGATAGAATGTGATAATTCTAACTTGCATATCTCATCTTACATAAAAAATGTGAAGAAAACATTCTTACAAAATTTAAACATGCGCGATCATGAAGATATTGAGAGACGCGATCAGAATGATTTCATTGAGTTAATTCATCACATTAGTGAACTTGATGCATGATTGATGACGAAGCACAAGATCGATTGATAAGACTTTCTGTTAATGATGAGTAGAGCAAGACAGTTACTCAGATACAAGTGATAACGTTTTGTATATCTCGATGAGCTGTATATAATTATGATTCTAGCTATATATATAATAATAAACAAAGAAAGCATTTCATCTTCTAATGTGCAACTTTGATGATTGAGTTCAAGTCATAGCTTTGAATGAGATGAGATTTGAGAATCAATATGTCGTTTTTGCAAGTTTGACTGATGTATGATTCATTAAATTGCAAAACAAATTCATTAAACTGATGATGTTTGCTCTGATATTATGAAACATGTAATCTTCAAAATGTATGAAAGTTATCAAGTTTAACACTTTCAATCATATTTAATATCTTAATAACAATCATTTGAAAATCATAAAACTTAACTATTATGATTGCGACTGTTACAATTCTAGCCTTCGTCTATTCTTTCTAGCTCTGACCTGAGTTTCATTCTAATTGAGTCTAGTGAGCATTTGAGCTAGTAGTGATGTCATTGAGACTCTGCATCATATGTGTAAGATGTCAATTCTTTCGAGTCTAGCACAGAGCTGAGAAACACATATATAAAGAATCGAGTTCTTTTCTGTAAATACTTTTCTTTCTTAGCATTTATCTATTAGTTAAATGACATTCATATGACTCGCTCTATGTTGATCTCTAACAGTAGATAAATGCTCATCAACTCTGTTATCGACGTGTAGACGATATGAAATAATCTACTTCTATTCAGAAAATTCGCAAGAAATTCTTTGAATTACTTTCATCAAAATACACATTCAAATTTACTCAAATTTATCAAATCAATCACTCAATCTTATCACAATTAAATCTATCTATCTATCTTTATCTCTCTCACAATGACACACGACTCTAAATCAGTTGAGTCACAAACAGCTCATCTGCTTAGAAGCATTGCTAATAGACGAGTTTCTCTTATTTCTTTCAATGCTTCAGCGAGATCTCAGAATGTCGTTATCTCATGAGACATTAACATGAATCAACAACTTCGTCAATGAGCTATTGATTAGTCAGACGAGATTATCAAGATGCTGATCGAGCTAAGAAATCAATGAGACATGACTTTGAAACTCAATGAGCAATGAATCAATCTACAAGTTGATCACATCAAGAAACTTGATGAGTTAAAGATCAATCAAACAACAATAAACACTCAAGAAGAGACTATCATCGAACTACAAGAGAAAGTATTGAGTTTCAAAAAGAAACAGCGTTCAGCAAATCATCTTCGATCTCAACAGTCTACGAAGTCTCAAACTTCTATCGAGAATCATACTTGACGAAAGTCGTTCACTTTATTCAACAACGATCATCACAAGTTCTTCAAGTTTTCAAACTCATTTATATTCACTGATAAAGATAAATTAACATGAGACAGCTGAAGAGTCAAAATAGACAACAAGCTTCAAACAAATGTCGATTACTTCAATAATGAGAATATCTGTATTATTTATGTAATATTTAGACTAGAAGATGATGCTGCTGAGCACATTTTCGCTTGACGTTGACATGATGCTTTGCATTCATACATCTCGATCAACGAGCTATTTAAGCATCTGAAAGAAATATACGATAAACTAAATAAGAATCAAAAGTGTCGTCGTAAGTACAATGCTCTGAGACAAGCAGACAAGTCTTTCAATATCTTCTACTTCAACTTTATGAAGCTATTCAGCTATCTTGAATACGATGATTGCACTCTGATGAATGATCTTCAGAATAAAATCAATAATCGCTTGCAGAACGCTTTATCAGTCTGTTCAAAGAACTTTACTTCGCTCACTCGCTTAAGAATCTTTCTTCAAGATGTGAATAGTAAACAACGAGTCAAATATCAGCTTCGCAGCGAACGTTGCACTGTCATCATCAAAGTCACTGTCGTATCTGATAAACGCGTTACTTTTCTGTCAGTAACAACTTCGATAATCAATTATGTTAAGTCGACTATCTCTTCTACTTCTGAGTCAGCGAGATCATCAATTATCTGCTACATTTGTAAAACTCTCAATCATTTGTTCAAGAATTGTTCTCAGTTGAACAAGATCAACACTTCTGCATCTCATGCATTCATCTCTCGTCTACATGAAATCATCATTTCGAAGAATAAAGAGAATGAGAAAATATCTTTCAAGAATAGCGAGGCAAAAAACTAGAGACTTTCATCAAAGATGCAATGAAAAATGTGTTAATTTCTTCAACGATGAGCATGTCAGATGATTCTTTTGCTTCTAAATCTTTGACTATTGAATGTATACTTTCTAGCAATGAAATTAGTTACTCATTGAAGTCATTGATTGACATCGAAGCTGCTGACTATTTGTTCATTGATGAAGTGATCGCGCAGATTGTTTGTGATCAGTTGCAAATCAAGTCTTTGACTTTGATCAAAGCGAAGTTAATTCGAGAATTCGACGATCATTATGCTAAGAAACTCATTACTCATGTCATTTATTCAAATCTGACTGTTCAAGATTATATGATTGACACAGCTTCTATATTGATCACTCGATTAAATCAACATCAAATGATTCTCGAAAAAACATGAATGAACAAAATCAATCTAGTAATTGATATGCAAATCAATTCTCTTCAATTTTCGAATTTTAATTCTACTAGTCAGAAATTGATTACTTTACTCTCAAGCAATAAATCAATCACGAAATGAAAGAGCTTGACTTCTACTCATATACTGAAGAGATCTTTCACTTTCGTTACATCTCAATTCAGTCAAAACAAGAAGTTCATTGAACAGTTAAAACAGCGTGACGCGACTTTGACTAACGTCAATTCTAAGTCGATGTTCAGTCTGAAATCAGTCTATTTCAGTCTGAAATCATTCTCTTTCAGTTCAATGAACATAGCAATGATAGAGACAGCAACATATAAAATGTTAGTCAAATGATCAGACGTCAAGATCTTTGCTGTTATCATCTTGAAAATCGATCGACTCATAACTACAGTTGAAAACAAGTCTGAAGAAGTGAATCTGCATGAGCTTTTTCACGCTGAAGCTTTTGAGCAAGTCAAGATCAAGCTTTTCTCTGAATATCACGACTATTTAGATGTTTTCGATCGAGCAATGATTAATCAGCTATCATTGCATCATTTCTATGATCACAAAATTGAGTTGATCGATGAAGAAACATCTTCTCGAAGCAGACTATATCAGATGTTCAATCATAAGCTTCAGAAGATAAAAAAGTATCTGATTGATCATTTAAACAAAGAATTCATTTTCTTCAGCTTCGTATCATACGTCTCGCTCATCTTGTTCATCAAAAAGAAAGACGATAGTTCGCGTTTCTGCATCAATTACAGAAAACTCAATGCTTTGATCAAACGAGATTGCTACTCTTTGTCATTGATAGACGAGACTTTCGCTCATATACAAGAAAGCAAGTATCTGACTTGATTGAACATCATTGTCGCGTTCAACAAACTATGTATGCACTCAGATAGCGAAGATTTGACTATCTTTATTATCTTCTTCGACTCATACAAATATCATGTAATGCTCTTTGAATTAATCAATGAATCTGCGTTTTATCAACATTATATGAACGACGTGTTGTTCAAGTATCTACATCAGTTTTGTCAGATTTATCTAAATAACATTATCATCTACAGCAAGATCTTGAAGCAACACAAGCGACATGTATGATTGATCTTGAATAGACTACAAGAAGCTGATTTACAGATAGACATCAACAAGTGCAAGTTTTATATTCAGAAAACTATCTTTCTAGAACTCTTAATATCAATTGAAGAATTGAAGATGAACTCGCGAAAGATGCAAGCAGTCGTTGATTGATTTACACTCAATAATCTCACTCAGATGCAGTTCTTCATTGACTTCTGCAATTTCTATCAATGCTTCATCAAGAACTTTTTGAAGATTGTTCATTCAATGATTCAACTCACTCAAAAGAAGATCATATTTGAATGAAATGAAGTCTGTCAGATCGTCTTCAATCATATGAAGAGACATATGATCAAGACTTTTATACTACGTCACTTTGATTAAACTCGTGAAACTATTCTCGAAATTGACTCATTCAACTACGTCAACGATGAAGTTCTTTCTCAATATAATGACGAAGAAGTACTACATTCAATTGTCTTCTATAGCAAGAACATGTCTTCTGCTGAATGCAACTACAAGATATATGATAAAGAACTTCTGATCATTATTTGAGCATTTGAACACTGATGACTTGAACTGAAGCTAACTGACATTTCTATCAAGATGTTCATCGATCATCAAGCACTCACTTTGTTAATGAAAGATAAAGAGTTGAGCAAACATCAGATGCGTTGAGTTCAGAAGCTCGCTGATTTCAACTTCAGAATAATGTATTGATCTGACAAACAGAACATTAAGATCGATGCATTAACTCGTCAAGCTGACGTCGTGCTCAGAGATTCAGAAGATGAGCGCGTTCGCTATCAATGAATCATTATTCTGACTTCAAATTGAATGAAAATTGCTGATTTAAAGAAGAACATCAGTGAATCAATCTATAAACAGATTCTTGAGATTAATGAGATCGACGAGAATTGTACGCTACTTCGCGAAGCAATAGCAAGAGACGAGACACAATATGAAGATATCAAATTAAAGAATTATTGAACTCAGAATGAAATCTTGTATCATGATAGTCAGTTATGAGTCTCGTTCAATGAGCTTCTACAAATAAACCTGATTCATGAGATGCACGATCAATTATCAGTTGATTATTCTGATATTCTTAGAACTGTGAAAGTCATAAAGCGAAACTACTATTGATCATTTATGCGAAAAATGATAGATCAATATATTTGAAACTGCTATATCTGTCAACGTTTAAAGACATCTAGAGATAAATCAAATGACTTGCTTCAATCTCTATTGATATCTGAACAGCGATGACAAGACATAGCAATAAACTTTATTATTGATCTATTTGATTCAAGCGAGTACAACGCTATTCTGATAATCATCTGCAGATTGTTAAAAGAAAGACATTATATTTTTTGCATCATTGATGATGAAGATATCACTGTTGAAAAGACAGCTGAAATGCTGATTCAATGAGTATATTGAACTCATGATCTATCAAACTTCATAGTATCTGATCGAGATTTGCAATTCATCTCTATACTATGAAAGTCTCTTTGCAAATGACTGAGCATGTTTCTTCAATTGTTCATCATTTATCATTCTCAGATCAATGATCAAAGTGAACGAGTTAATCAGAATGTCAAGCGATATCTTTGATTCTTCTGTTCATATATGCAGAACGACTGATCTAAGTGACTATTCATGATCGAGTTTGTTGACAATAACGTCTTGTTCTCAGTCATTTTCTTGATCTTCTTCTTCATGAACAAGAACTTTCATTCTCATATGAGCTTCGACTCTGACATCATCGAGTATAAAAGCACTCGCGAACGCTTGCAGATTAATTGAGTCAAGAATATATCTGAACAAATGAACAAGACATTAATCTTCGCTCATGAATCTCTGATCAAAACACGAGAACAAATGATGAATCAAGCTAACAAGCATAGAAAGAAAATCAATTATAAGATCAAATCAAGAATGTTTTTGAATGAACGAAACATCGTTACAGCGAGACTCTTCAAAAAATTGAATGACAAGATGCTCAATTCTTTTCAGATCATTGATCTCGTTGACTCATTCTATAAATTGAAACTACTCAAGACTATGCGTATACATGATGTATTTCATTCAGAGCTTCTTCGTCTTGTCATTAATGATCTTCTGTTTGATCAGAAGAATGAATTCTCGAAATTAATAGTGATAAACGATGAAGACGAATGAGAAATCGACGATATATTGAACTCTTGATAATATCAAATATGACTTCAATATCAAGTCAAATGAAAGAGCTATGACAACGATCTCAACTGATATAACGCTGACAATGACGAATTTATGAACGCTCAAGAGATGATTGATGACTTTCATATCAAATATTCAAGAAAAGCGCACTAAGAAACAACATTCATGCGAACATGAATATTCAAGAAGAAAAGATAATGTTACGATTCTAGTCTTCGTCTATTCTTTTCAGCTCTGACATGAGTTTCATTCTAATTGAGTCTAGTGAGCATTCAAGCTAGTAGTGATGTCATTAAGACTCTGCATCATATGTGTAAGATGTCAATTCTTTCGAGTCTAGCACAGAGCTGAGAAACACATATATAAAGAATTGAGTTTTTTTCTGTAGATACTTTTCTTTCTTAACATTTATCTATTAGTTAAATGACACTCATATAACTCGCTCTATGCTGATCTCTAACAGTGACGATGCAAAGTGCATCTGTGTTTCATTCAATCAAGCAACTGCATTGTTGATCTTGTTGATAATCAGCTGCAATGATTGTAATCAGTACATTCTTCAAGTCAGAATTTTTGCAAATGACTTTCATGAATTTAGATATTGCAAATTGTAACTTCTGCATTCATGATGATGAGCTTTTAATGAGTTGTTATCACAGAACATGAGTTATCTGTGATGATGCAAATTCGCAAATGAGCGAGCTAATAATTAAGTTTTTTTATTTTTATTTCTTCAAGTTTTACATGCTTATGCAGTTTAAGACTATGAAACATAATGCTATTTACTTAAATAGTAGCATTGAAGCGCTGTGTATATGCTAAATTACATGTAATCTAGTCATAATTGCTGCTGTATATCTTCTCATTGAGCAGTCAGATTGTTAAAGTGCACATATGAGCATGTGACATGTTTATATAATCAAGTAATCATATAAATAAATCGAAATTATGAAAGCTGATCACTTTGACGTAAGCTTTCAAATTTGCTGTTTGATCATTTAGTTGAGCGAGCTAAATGAGCAATCAATGTGTTGTGAAAGTTAATCACTTCAATGTGAACTTTAATTCGCTGTTTAATCATTTAGTTTAGCAGACTAAATGAGTTTTGAATTGTTTGTAAGCATCGTGATGCAATGCTCGATTTGTGTATTATGAAAGCTGATCACTTCAACGTAAGCTTTCAAATTTGCTGTTTGATCATTTAGCTGAGTGAGTTAAATGAGCAATCAATGTATTGTGAAAGTTGATTACTTCAACATAAGCTTTTGTTCGCTGTTTAATCATTTAGTTAAGCAGATTAAATGAGCTTTAAGTTGTTTATGTTCATCGCGATGCAATGCTCAATCTGTGTATGTGAAAGCTGATCACTTCGACGTAAGCTTTCATTTGCTGTTTGATCATTTAGTTAGTTAGACTAAATGAGTAATCTGTGTATTATGAAAGCTGATCACTTTGATGTAAGCTCTCGTTTGCTGTTTGATCATCTAATTAGTCAGACTAAATGAGTAATCTGTGTATTGTAAAAGCTGATTACTTCAACATGAGCTTTTATTTGCTGTTTGATCATCTAGTTAATCAGACTAAATGAGTGATCTGTGTATTGTAAAAGCTGATCACTTCAACGTGAGCTTTCATTCGCTGTTTGATCATTTAGTTAAGCAGACTAAATGAGCTTTGAATTGTTTATAAGCATTGTGATGCGATGCTCGATCTGTATATTGTGAAAGCTGATCACTTTGACATGAACTTTTGAATTTGCTGTTTAATCATTTAGCTGAGTGAGCTAAATAAATGATTGATGTATTGTGAAAGTTGATCACTTTGATGTGAACTTTCGTTCGCTGTTTGATCATTTAGTTAAGCAGACTAAATGAGTTTTGAATTGTTTGTGAGCATTGCAATGCAATGCTCAATCTGTGTATTGTGAAAGCTGATCACTTCAACGTGAACTTTCGTTTGCTGTTTGATCACATGATCTTGTTGTTTGTCAGCATCGCAATGCGATGCTCAATCTGTGTATGTGAGCATAACATGCGCGTATCGCGCTGTTACTGCTCTGTCGATGAGATTGTTCAGCTCTTCTGACAAGCATAGCTTGCAGAAGATTTGTAGTCAGCATTTCATACAGATAAATCTCATTGTTGATCAATAATTAAGTTTCAAATATTAAAAGTTAAGTCAACGTTTGAGTCAAAGAATGATATAAATAAAGTATCACATGTTTTTTGCATGCATCAACAGCACTTCTTCTCTTTTTTAAGAAAATATTCTTACATTCTTATACTTCAAATCTTCATTGATTGCGTTTATGTTTGCATGCATCTGCAGTGTGTAAACATTTGACAAGTATGAGAAGACTTTTAAAGTGTCAATTTTCATGTAAATAATTTGAACTTCAACGCTCATGATTTTTGAGAAAAGCGCACTTTTCTTACTTGTAGTCTTTTGCTTATCTCTTTTCATGATTGATAGTAGTGATGTGATAGAAGCAAAATAAATGTTACTTACTCATTCAGAGCATCATGATTATGAGTTGTGAGATTGCTGATGTTTGACAAACATTCTCATTACATTGATGAGTGAATTTTTCTATACTTTGCTGCGTTTCATAAATGCAGAATGATCGTAGCTGAAATCAATACTGATGAACATTATTATTAATTTATGAAATGATATTGCGTCTGTTTCTTTGAATCTTTGTCAGTCTGCACACATTCAGACATAATGTTGATTAGATAGTCATGATTTCTATAATGAGTTATTTAATTGAATTTATTTGAGAGATTGAAAATGAGAATCTGTAATTATGCTCAAGCAATGTTGCATGTGTCGTTGAAGATTTGTTGCATCATCAAAGCAATGTTTGCAACATTATTAAGAATCACAGAGCTTAGTGTTGATTCTATAAATTTTTTCATGATCTCAATAAGTTTTGATAAATATATCAATGAATGTCAAAGAAGAAAGAGTGAGTACAACTATTTATAATACAGACTGATAAACTAGTAATATACTGCGCATTCTTGATGCACATGTATGAGACTGTGTGATTTAAATGCAGTTATCATCTTTCATCTTGTTATTGATTTCAATGTCGTTCGCTTCATTATCATCATCATTCTCAACATCTCTGATTACATCATCATCTTTAAAGATTTTGAGCTTCAATGTCAACTTCATTATACACATTCAATGATTTTATCTATCATATATCAGCATCTCGATTCTTGAATCTACGCAGCGTAAATCATAAGTGATAGTCTTTTCATATTGTTCAAGATGATTGACTCTTTTCTTAATTTATGCTTGATTTCTCTTCATTCATTCTGAATCAATCTGAATTAGTCTCTTGATTTTGTGTAAATTGTAATCAACATTGATTAATTTGATAGTGTCAATGATAAAGCATGATGACTTTTCATTTGAATACTTCTGCAGTTTTTTCAAATCTTCTTGAAACAATCAAACTATGTTCATCATTCTAGATTTGATCAATTTTGAAATTATCAAAGTCATAAAGACTTTAAACATAAGTTGAAAGTACTACATAATTAAATGTTAGCAATCATGTTGAACATGTTTCTTCTCACTATGCATGTGATAACTTTTAAGAACAACATTAATAGAAAGTAAAGACTTTTTCACTTACTCAATAAAGAATAAGTGCATTCATAAAATTCATGATATAAAATACAGTCTTCTTGTTCTTGTTTCAGACATCATTGATGAGCATGTTGATTGCTTTGATCTTGCTACAGTTCACTTCAAAGATAATGTCGAGAATGTGCTTCTCATAAAAAGATTCAACTTTCTTCAAGTCATAGAGATGATTTATTTCAAAGCAAACATATTTCTTATTTCAATCATCTACTTCAGAGAATACAAGTGACTGTGTTTCTGAAAGTTATTTGAAATGCAAGAATGTGTTAAGTATTTTGAGTTAATGAACTTTCATCATTCAGTTGTTGATGTTGAGTTGAAGCTCAATTTTAATACAATGATTGTTGATTCAATCTTATTTTTTCTTATTCATTTTCTTTTGAAGTTGATTGATGATTATCATCACTGAGAAATTAACAAATTTGTTAAATCTTGATGAAAGACTGCAATTGATATCTTGATGCTCATTCAATTTTACATTTGTAAGAAAAGAGTTGAAAAACATTAATTGATTAATGTCACGTCGTAATTGTAGTGTATTGTATATAATTTTTAGCTGTTTGATGTACTTCTGAATAACTTGAGAATTTGTCTCTTGAATCTCGATGATTTTCATATATATTTTGTTCATGTCTTTCAAATTTTAATATGTACAGTATTTCAAATTGACTCGATGAGCTTCTTTTTCTTTTCATACTCATTCATGTTGATTCACTATCAAGTCTATCATCAGCATGTTCATTCATATCATCCTTTGAAAGAAAGATCATTTAAAAAGTGTATTTGTAACAAATCACTTACAAGATTTTTTATTCATGATCTTAAATAAATTGATGATTTTGAATGTCTGAATCATCTTTTTATGCATCTCATTCATGATCAATCAATCTCATCTTATATCTCAGAACTTTCATATCGACTGTAATTATCTTGATCTAAAACTTGCTTTTTGAGAATAATGTAAACTTCTCATCAATTCTGCAACGCGAGTCTTGTACATGTTTATCATAATCACATATATAAAATTAGAATTAGCTTACTTTTCTTCTGATAAAAAATATATATCTGTTTGTTTCAATCTGATGATTAGTGCGTTCATTTTGACATCACAATATGCATGATGAATTTATTAATGTAATAAATCATTGTTCTTGTCAAGATGAATTCAAATCTTCTTTAGTCAATTAATGATCAAGACTGATGAAATGATAACTAAATTAATAAATTTTGATAATATAAGATGTGCAGATGAGCTTGCATTCACACATAAACACTTAATTTTCAATCTATTATCAAAAGAGCACTTTGCATCTTTAGATTAAGAAGTATTGAGAGTGTCTTCTTTCAAATGTTCATTGAACTTCTTCTCATGATGAGCATTGTTGATCTTGTCATGTATTATGTGCAATAAACGATTCAAACAAATCAATTCAAGCATTTTTATTGTCTTATCAATAAATTAGCATGCTTCATTCTTAATTTTGCTGACATTTATGTTTATCTTTTCAAGACTCATATCATTGACATTGTATTCTTTTCTTATGAACATTTTCATCTTAAACATCACAAAAATCTTAAAAGTTTGATATAAAAAGAATGACGTGATCATTCTTTGCAAATGTATGTGTGACTGAGATTCAACATGATTAAAGTCATGCAGAAATAATTGAGCATAATTTTGTCATCTGTCTTCTTCATGAAGATGCTTTGTAATAATCAATGATATCTTCATCATGAATCTGTTTAATCTTGTTAGTCAAGAAACAAGATTGACTTTCATATCTCAATCATCTTACATAATGTTTCTTCAAAGTCTTCTCACTATCTTCAACATCATTGAGATTTACATGTGATTATGCATGTTCTGACTTTTTCGCGATATCTTCTTTAAATTAAGTGTTGAAGATCATCATGTTTTGTTGACATTTCATCTGCTGAGATGAAAATTGTACAGTTACTTCATGTTGTTCAACTCAACTCATTGAATTTCAATGTGAGTTGATGATATTGTTTTCATTCAATGAAGAACTATCATTCTTTAATTTGAAACTTGATACTGATATTGAATTATCAAAAGTTGAAGTTAAAATGTGAGATTTATCTGAAGTTAATGTTGACATGTCATTTTCTTGAGTCTGCATCTTGTTGTTCAACTTTCATCATTTTGAATGCAATGATTTAAAACTCTCATCATTCTCTGTAAAAATCACTTGTTGTTAGTTTGTCATTCATACATATACTTCAATGACTTACTATAATGCAATGTTTGATCAGTTAATGTGATGCTTGTTGTATCTTTCTTTGAATGATTGAATCTTGATCGCTTTCAAGAAAAATATAAAAGCGTGTGAATTTTGTTCATGAGATCTTCACTCTTGTCAGTTCACTGTGAATGTATACTCTTCACAAATTTATCAAATTTCGCTGCATTGTTTGCTGAGTCAACATTATTCTTCATTGTATTCAAAACAGCTGTGTCATTCGCATCATTCTCTTTCATGTTAATGACTGCTGACTGCTTCTGAACATGAATAGACGCTGCATTATTTGCTGAGTCAATATTATTCTTCATTGTATTCAGAACAGCTGTATCATTTGCATCACTTTCTTTTATATTAATGACTGCTGACTGCTTCTGAACATAAATAGACGTTGCATTGTCAGTCGAGTCAACATTATTCTTCATTGTACTCAGAACAGTTGTGTCATTTGCATCATTCTCTTTTATGTTAATGACTGTTGACTGCTTCTGAACATGAGTAGACGTTGCATTGTCAATCAAGTCAACGTTATTCTTCATTGTAAACAGAATAGCTGTGTCATTTGCAACACTTTCTTTCATGTCAATGACTGCTGACTGCTTCTGAATATGAGTAGAGTTTATTTGATTCTGCTCTATGAAATTTAAAGTTCTTGTCAATCTTTATTGATATACATAATCTATTGAATTATCAATTGTCATTTCATGATTAATTAATAATGTGTTGATCTCATTTTTTTGAATTGTTACTTTGTTAATTTCTTTGCTTTTGTTAATATTAATGAATTTCATGTGCTCTTGACGAGAAGCTGAGATTGATGAAGCATTGTCTGTGAGTTCTGCATTGATCATTAGTTCGCTGTTTACATACATATGTTTCTGATCTATCAGAATATGATGTAGCGTGAGTCACATTAAAGCGAGCAGCATGATTAAATTGATTTGAAACATTGCGTAAGACAGCTTGAAAAGTTCTGTCTGAATTTATTTTCAAGATCTCGTCATCTGTGATGTAGATAATAGTGTTCATCTCAATGTAACTCATGTCATCTTTGAGAATTTCAATTCACATTTGAAATGAAACATTATAAAATCAATCTTTGTCATCATGTAAATCATAATCAAGTACATTTTCAATCAAAGTCAAGTTCATTTTTGAAGTTTCTTTTGAAGTGATCAGATTCAAGTGTGAATTCATCATTGCATGAAGTTCAACGTCTTTGAATGTTCTGATGAATGACATGACTTCTTATGACTGCAAAAACTCAAATGCACATGATGTTCATTAAATTTTTACAATCTTGCGTGTGATGATGAGTGATTGATCATTTGAAGATGATGTAAAACTAGTTTATGTATGAGTGAAAGATGTGTTGATTTTTTCAACACATTTCTGTTTAAAGCGTCTCTTATTGAAGAGCAATCATTGAATTATAACGATCAAACTGCTGATAATATGATTTGCTTCAAAGTCATTAAACATAAGTGAGTTGACGTTGTACAGAAACGATGTTAATTTCTTCTCAATGATAGTTGACTTTTTGTGAAATCTGATGTGCTTGAGTGTAGATGCATGCTTTTCAAGTCATTGCTCAGCTTGATTTGTTAAATTCTTCAGCTGATATTTATCAATGTTTAAGATTTTAAGAATCTTTGTTATGTTTCTGAAAGTTAAACATTCATCATTAAGTTGAGAATTCTGATATCTAATAGTAATATTCTTTTTGAGACATAAGCTAGTCATTATGATGAGTTAATAAAATCAGTTCAATAAGATAAATGATGATAATGAAATATGAATGTTGCTATCTGACTATGTGAGATGAGTTGACGTGATAAACTAGATGCGTACTCAACTGATGTTAAATATGCAAATTCAATCAACTGAGATTAAGTTCAATGAACATATTTTGATCTTGATGATGATGCTCATTGAAAGAGACATATAATTAAATCATGATCTTATGTGATTATGAAAGCAACTTGAAAGACTTACATTGAGTATGATGAGCAGATGAATGAAAGATTAAGTTGTGTTAAGTACATGCAATGAATGTGATATCATAAAAGCTGAAACATAGTAAATTTACTTTAGCTTACGTTGAAGATCTGCGCTCACATGATGCGCATAACAGCTTAAAGAATAAGTTAGTTTATTGTTGATTGAAGTGTATTGTATCTGCAAGTTGTTATGTCTGTATTTCAATATATATTACACAGTGATCAATGTCTCAATCTCTTTGACAGACTTGAACTAGCAGCAGACAAAGAATTTAAACTTCGAAAAAGAATGTCATCTTTTGTAAAACATGTTTATCAGTCAATGAATACTGTCTCTTGATCAGATTTATTTTCTTACGATGCTTACTTTTCTGCAAGATTTGTTACTTGATTTTCACTTGCATCTCAATGATGCTCTTACTCTTCTGTAAGATTTGTTGCAGAAGCTTCATTCATATTTTGATGATGCTTTTACTCTTCTGAGAAATTTATTACTTAATCTTCGCTCATGTTCTGATGATGCTTTTGCTCTTCTGAAAAGTTTATTACTTGATCTTTGCTTACATTCTGATGATGCTCTTGCTCTTCTGAGAGGTTTATTACTTGATCTTCACTTACATTTTGATGATGCTCTTACTTTTTTGCAAGATTTACTGTAGAAGCTTCGTTCATATTCTGATGATGCTTTTGCTCTTCTGAAAAATTTATTACTTAATCTTCGCTTGTGTTCTGATGATGCTTTTGCTCTTCTGAGAGATTTGTTGCTTGATTTTCGCTTGCATATCAAACTTTGTTCTCGTTTCATTGTGATTCTTACTCTTGAAATTGATGCTTTGTTTTCATGAAATCAATGAATTCTTGTTGACTAAAGTATTCTTCATAAACTTTATTGATTGAGAACAGATTTTAAACATGTCGTATCATATGTAAATTGCAAGTGTAATCATGCTGAAGTTCATCATAGTTACATAACATAACAAATGAGTCGTAAGCATGATTACAGACAGTCAGAAGATGATTGAATTGAGACATGAAATCAAGTTTTCTGATTTTTATCATACATAGAATGATGAGAGAAGCTTCTTTATCTTGAAAAGAATCAATTGTGTACGCTTCAACATTTCAAACTTTCGAGTCTGAGACTAAGCTTTTCTTCAATAGCTGAACTTATGCAGTATATTTCATAAGAATGATAATGTTCTTGACAGATATCTTGACTTCAGCGTAAATCTTGACTAGCTCAATTGCTACAATGACTTCAATCTCATTTTGCTTGAACTGAAATGCATTGATTCTTATATTGATTTCATTGATGTTGAGAAATGTCAATGATTGTTCTATTTCGCAAAAGCTCTTTAATACAATGATTGCAATAATCATATTAAATTGAAGTGAAGAATTAACTGAAAATTGCATTTAAGCTTTGTATTAGACAGTGAATATAATGTCATCTATGATGAGAATTACGTAATACTGTTCAGTAAGAAGCATATGAGAGTATTTGAGCATAATTAGATGTTCAAATAGACTTTTGTTTATATAGTGCGTGAAGCAATTATTCTTGATATCTTTTTTCATCAATCGAAGTTGCTCATTATCATTGAACATATGCATCAAATCGTTGCTGTAAATCATAGCAATAAAGATTTCTACGTTCTCGACTCTTATGACTTTCTGAATGATAGTATGATCTTCTTTGAATTTTTTTTAGCATAGTAGTGTTGAAGTTGATCAGCATGCAGACAACAGCGCTCACGTCATGCTCAAGAATATTCACACTTAGCTCAATCTCAATGCGCTGAAAGAATTCTTGATCTTTCATGTTGAGAATTTTTCTCATCTCAATTCTTTGAAAGTATGAGCAGAATGTTTTAATAACAGCATCATGCTCAGTCTCATTGTTCATTCTATTGAGCTTGACATTGATAATTTTCTGAAGCATACAACGTTTAAATTTGTGATCTCACTTTCAAGATTGACGAGTGACATGAAAGTTAAAATCTTCATAATTCACATTGAGTGAATTATCATCGCTTTTAAAATCTTCATGAATCACATCAACTTCTTCATTGTTAATTTGTACAATTGAAGAATTTTATGTCTTGTGCTGCTTATTATTTTATTCACTCTGTTGACTTTAAGATTGCATCTTATTCATTGAATGATTGCTCAAATTCGTGACTTTTAGAAGCAAAGTGTTAAGACTAATCTGATGCAATTTGTATTAATAATCTTTAATGTCATGTAAAGTCTTCTTGCTCTGATCGATAATTTAATGTATCAGCTGATCATAAAAGACATCAAATAACTCATAAGAGACATTTCATCATTATTGAGTAAAATCGTTGTTTACTGAGTGAGATGCATGACTGTCTTGAGTGATTATCTGACATTCAATGAACTATAAGTGAAAATGAATGATCTTTTTATCTGTCAGAATGATGTCTTTGTTTTTCAGTCATTGAAACTGTTTGTTCAGTTTGAGAATAAATGTATCAGCTGTGTTGTTGAATGAGCTCAGCACTTTGACTTTCTTGCTCAGCTTTAAAAGTAGTATTGTGATAACAACATTCATCAATGTCTTTTTAATCTCAAAGAGTTTCTTGATAAGATCAAAATTGTTGAAAAGATTCTGAAAATATTGTATAATCAACATTTAAGACTTATTCAGCTTGATATTTCACTCAGCAAAAATAACTGAGAAATTCAAGTCTTTAAAAAGAACTGATGTGAATTTGATATGAAGATTCTGACTCAGTATAATATCGCGAAAGTGATCGTTGTATTCATAATTTCTCTCATCAATATGAGCAGAATTAAAAATTCTGATTATTGCTATTTTGATTCTGTTGAGCTTGTCAAACATGATTGAATGAACTGAGATCACATTTGATGCGTTAAAAAGACAATATTGAAGTACTTGTTTATTATCATTCTGTCACTTACGCTCACGAAGATTGAATGTTAACTTCAACTCAATTGAGCTTCAATCTGTCTTGATGAGAAAGTGATGAAGAGCTACGCTCACATCTGTTTTTTTATTTCTTCATTAAGTGCATGCAGTCTATGACTATGATACTGTCTAAACGCTGTGTATGTGCTACATTATATGTAATCTGATCAAAGTCGCTGCTTTATATTTTTTTGTTGATCAATCACATCAATAGTTTGCATATATAAGCGCTCTCGCTCAAACTCTTGCAATCATACTTTCGTTTTTCTTCATTTCTTCACACTCTTCGCGTTTTACTCTTTCATTTCTAATAGTCATTTTCTCGTCGTAATTCAAGTATTTTTCAAATACTTTAGTGTTGCAATTCTTTCAATCTTGATGATGAACAGTATCAATATGATGTTTGTGTTTTTGAGCTGAGCTTTTTTCTTAAGCTTTCTCTGCTCTGCTTTATAATGTCTGCAGTTCAGCAGTAAATGCTTCAACATTTGTCTTGCATTGCATATTTCATAGCATTTGTTCGAATTATTCTTTGATAATCGATGCAAATAGCTCTTGAAATAATCATGTTTCATTTTCAGCTGAATAAAGATTAAAAACGTTAGTCTATCAATTTTTCTCAACTCTTTTAATAATTTATGACTTAGATTCACATTTGATATGATCTTTCAATAATTTATGACTTAGATTCACATTTGATATGATCTTTCAATACTGATTTTTCTTTTTGATACTGCTTTTTCAAATCTTTAATCATTGTAATTTCATCTTTTTGCAAATTTGCTTTTTGATGAAACTTATGATGATTGCTTTCATGTTATCAATAACTGATACTTCTTGAGAGTCAACAACGAGATTTATCTGTATGAGATGCTGACTACAAATCTTTTGCAAGCTATGCTTGTCAGAAGAGCTGAACAATCTCATCAACAGAGCAGTAACAGCGCGATACGCGCATGTTATGCTCACATACACAGATTGAGCATCGCATTGCGATGCTCACAAACAACAAGATCATGTGATCAAACAGCGAACGAAAACTCACGTCAAAGTGATCAGCTTTCACAATACACAGATCAAGCATCGCATCATGATGCTCACAAACAACTCAAAGCTCATTTAGTCTGCTCAACTAGATGATTAAACAACGAACGAAAGCTTACGTTGAAGTGATCAACTTTCACAATACATTGATCATTCATTTAGCTCGCTCAGCTAAATGATCAAACAGCAAATTTAAAAGCTTACGTTGAAGTGATCAGCTTTCACAATACACAGATTGAGCATTGCATCACGATGCTCACAAACAATTCAAAGCTCATTTAATCTACTCAACTAAATGATTAAACAGTGAACGAAAGCTCACGTTAAAGTGATCAACTTTCACAATACATCAATTGCTCATTTAGTTCACTCAGTTAGATGATCAAACAGCAAATTTAAAAGCTTATATTGAAGTGATCAGCTTTCACAATACACAGATTGAGCATTGCATCATGATGCTCACAAACAACTCAAAACTTATTTAGTCTGCTCAATTAAATGATCAAACAGCAAATGAAAGTTTACGTTGAAGTGATCAACTTTCACAATACATTGATCGCTCATTTAACTCGCTCAGTTAAATGATCAAACAGCAAATTTGAAAGTTCACGTTGAAGTGATCAACTTTTACAATACACAGATTGAACATTGCATCGCGATGTTTACAAACAATTCAAAACTCATCTAGTCTGTTCAACTAAATGATCAAACAGTGAATGAAAGCTCACGTCGAAGTGATCAACTTTCACAACACATCGATCACTTGTTTAGCTCACTCAGCTAGATGATCAAACAGCAAATTCAAAAGCTTATGTCAAAGTGATCAGCTTTCATAATTTTGATTTGTCTATATGATCATTTGATTATATAAACATGTCGTGCGCTTGTATGCACATTCTAATAATCTGACTGCTTAATGAAAGAATATACAGCAGCAATTATGACTAAATTACATGTAATTTAGCATATACACAGCGCTTCAATGTTACTATTTAAATAGATAGCATCGTGTTTTATAGTCTTAAACTGCATAAGTACGTAAAACTTGAAGAAATAAAAAAAATTGTTACTTCTTGAGCAGCAATTTTGATCAATTGATTTGCTTTTTCATTCTCAATAATGCTTTTGCAACTCAATATTCACTGTATGCAAATGTGACACTGTTTCTGACGTAAATTGATCAGATTTTGTCGTATGTCATTGAATAATTTCACATTGACGTTGCTCTTTGTGCTTAATCTTTGTAAAGTCATTTGACTGTTTATGTACATTCAAATTTCGCTGTTTTTAAGTGCTTTTTCGCTGCACATTGCGATTGCATCGCTAATAACTTGCAGTTTCGCTTTTGTTATGATGATTTTGTCTGAAACGTTTGTCGCTTTGCTGTATTTAACGAGTTCATGCATAAATATCACTGTTGTTTTGATTTCTGTTTCAACTTCTGCTATCTTTTTTCGAATTTGCGATGCGTCTGTGTACATCACTATGTTTTTCGTCTTTTTGATAATTCTTTCTAATTCTCTATAGTGTATATTGAACATGTCGCAAGTTTCGTCTTTTGCAAATTCGTTTTGAAGTTTTGCTAAATGCTTGATTTCTTGCTCTCACGATTTCTTGAAGTGAGAAATTTCAATTTCTTTTATTGAATTCAGTGTTTTTTGCACTTTGTTCAATATTCAATATATCTGCGTGAGTCTGTCTTTGCACTTCTTAGCTTTTCGAGATACATTCGTCTTCGTCTCGTTTCAGTTCAGATATTTCGATGCGTTCAGATCTAGATTCAATTCGATAAAGTATTGAAATGAGTATGTAATAAATGTTCTTTTTCTGATAAAGTGTTTTTTCGATAATTCAACTATTCAAATTGCATAGTTCTTGCACTTTTGATTTAATCGTATCTTTATTGACGAAATTTCGACTTCTATTTGCATAGCATCTATCGATGATGTTCGAAATGCATTCAGAATTTTTCGTAATGCAGCGTTTTGCAGTTTGCAAAATTTGACTACGTAGCTTTTTTGATTATTTCATCATATTTCGACATCATAATTGCTAATAAATGTGATGCACGTCAAATATAACTGCTTTTCTGATTTGACATTTAATTCTCACTCGCTATTTATTAATTTAAACAACGAATGTAGCGTTCTTGTGACTTTCGCGATTTTCGTTTGCACATGAACTTTGAAGTTGAGCTTTCAATTCAGTCAGACTTTCAGTCATTGTACACATGTCTTTGATTTTATGATCATGTTATTGAGTAGAATAATCATTTGATTGAGTGTCATCTTGTGACTTTTAAAGTGTATCAATTCAGATTTTGAGTCATCGAATTGCATTGCATTTTTCTTTGCTCATGTAAAAGTGATTTTTGCTGCATTTTTCAGCGTTTTTACATTCTTATCAATATTTTTTTCCTTCACGTATAGTGCTATGTCATCAATGTAGCTGAGTGACTGTAGATTTTCAATCTTTGCGCGAATTTTCGAAAATAAATATCGAAAATAAATTAGAAATAAAATGAGCGAAATAGATGAATCTTGCAATATTTCTGTGATTATTTTCTTTGATTTCTGACGTTCATCATCAAATGCTAAGTCAATAACTCGATTTTGTAAGAAGCATTTTACTCACTTGATTAAATTAATTGATATTTTCAATTTAATCAATATTTTAATCAGCTGTTTCAGCGCAACATGATCAAAAGCTTCTTTGACATCTAGAAGTAAGCAGATAAGCGTGTTTTCGCGACTTTTTGTCATTTGCACATCATGTACTAAATTTAGTACTGCGTTTATAGCTGATCTTTGTTTTCTGTCTCTCATTTGATCAAAATCTAGCAGCTTGTCGTTAATTTCAGCTGTGTAAGACAGTCGTACTGCTATTATTTTTTCTGCTACTTTGCCTAAATAGTTTAGCAGTGTGATAATTTTGTATGTCTTCGAAATTGAATAATTCGACTTGTTTGATTTTTTCAGAATAATTCTCGTGTCTTTGCATCATATCTTTGAATGATAGTTGTTTTCGATCAAATCTAAGTACATTAAATTGAAGATTTTTAATATGCTTTTATACGTTTGCTGTATGATTGTGAATGATATATCATCTGATTCAAATGCTTTTCTGAGTGCTGAGAAGTTAATAGCGTGCTTGATTTTCTCTTCGATAACTCTTGATCACTGTATACTTTCGTTCAATAATAATTCTTCATTGATTTGAATTTTCGAAGATGATGAGTACATTGCTTTCAGAAATGTCTTGCACTTTTCATTGAATTCAATTTTCAATTCTTTTTGTGAGTTTTGTATCGAAGATAGCTTTTCAATTAGACGTGATTTAGTAAACTTGTATGTCTGAAACACTTCTTTTTCTTTAACGTTGTTCAAAAAATTGATTCAGAATTGGTTTTTGATCAGTTTTATTGCATCATGATATGAATTTTGCATTTGCACTATCTTTGCTTATGCTTCGTCATTTCTGCATCTTTTTCATGTTCGCTTTTTTGATGACAGCATTTTGATGAGTTCATTGTTTCATCAGAGTTTTGATTTTGCGCATATTCGCTGTTTAAATACAAATAATTTCACTGTATTCTTGATGCATTCAGTCAAATAAATGACTTTTGCTTTTAAACTTGTGATTCTTTGCATCTTGACAATCATTTTGTCTTTCGTCTTTTGCAAATGTTCATCAAAGTTTTTTCAGTTGACTTTTTGCAGATTGTATGATGCATTCAACGAATTTCCGATCAACTTCATCTTTTTCATAACTATTGTAAATAGAATTACTTCATGATTGAATTCTGTGTTTGCATTCTCATCTATATGTCAATTCTTGATGTAATTATGCATATTCTTTGATGCAAATGTTAAATCAAGTATCGAGCTTAACTAATCTGAATAGCTGTGATATGTGTCTATATCAGAAGTGTTAATCAGATTGCACTTATGTAAATTTACTCAATTTATTAACGCTTTCGTTCTAATAAAGTTTGAAATTTTTGCGTTTCATCAGCTATGATGTGCATTAAAGTCTTCGATGATAATAACTTTTTGCTCAGAATTTAGCATAACTTTTGCTTATTCTCGCTTAATTGTATATAATTGCTCGTCATCTGCATTTTGTGACTTTTCGTTGTAAATATTGAACAATAAAATTTCTTTCTGAATTTTATTGTTCGCTATTGATATCGCTTGCATATCTTCGCTATTGACTATGTCTAATCTTGATGTGCATGTAAATTTCTTTATGTTTTTCGCAACAAATATCAGTACTCTGACTTGAGTATTCTGAACATTTGATTTGATGCAGATAAACGATGAATGTGAAATTGTTATATTCTCGTCTTTCATTCATGATTCTTGTAGTATAACAATATTTGTCTTGTTTTTCGCAAATTTCATGCATGCGTGCATAATTTGCGTTGATCTTGCGTAATTGTACTGTAGAATTCAAATATTCAACGTGTTTGCAAAGCTTTCATCATTTGCATTGTTTTGTGACATTTCGACTGCAATACTCGTTACAATTTCGTGACTAAATGATCTTTTTGTGAGCTAATAGACTAAGCTGTTTGATATGTTTTGCACATTACGTTATTTGCGAAGTGCGCATTTTGACAGTTGCAGCAATTAAAAATCATGTGATTGCATGATTGCTTGTCTTTGCACATAGATAGTTGACATTTATGCTTTCAGATCTGATGATTTCGCTCGCAGTACAAGCATCTTAATGATCTGTTACATTTGTTTCATAAATGTTCAAAGATTTGACATTTTTGACATTGATCATTTGATCGATAGTCTTTATATTTAACTGTTTGATATGTTGATTTTGCAATTAAGAATCATTTTTTCAAATATTTTTGTGCTTCTGTCTCGATTTTGAAAGCTAAAATCGTCGATGCGTGTTTATTTCGTGATTGATTTTCGCTTTTAGATAATCATATAGAATTGATTATTAGTTTCAATTTGAAGTTGAAGAACTTTAATTCAGTTTTTAGATTTTTTATTTTAGTTTTCATGTTGAAGATTTTGATTTTCAGACTGTGTATGACTATTTTGTGTCATTTCTCGTCTTTCTTAATGCTTTTAACATTCAAAACATGCTTTCATATTGCTCTTTACGCTAGTAAAACATCTGCGATGTATTTTTTCAAGATCATCAGAGCAATGTTGTTTTTCTTTTGCATTTTGACTATCGTGATGACTATTAGATCGATTTTCGCCTTTTCAATGCATTATTCATCGAATCTCGCATTTTCATTGTCTTTAAAGTTCAGTTCTCATTTTTGAGATTGACAATAAGTCTTCTTTCATGATATGATATTTCTTGCGATTTTGGCGAGAATTTCTTGATGATCAGATTTCATTTGCCCGCATTTGCATTCACATTTGCATTTGCATTTGCGCTTGTGACTTGAGCTGCTTTTTGCATATATGTGAGCTTCTGCGTTGATTTTTGCGAATTTTGCATGACTTGCGACGTTTGCGAACTCTGCGCTCTCTGCAAGATTTGCGAATTCTCTGTTATTTGCTTTGCATTGATTTTCTTTTTGATGTTTTCAGCATTTTGTTGAATCAATTGTAGAATGATCTTTAGTTTGTTGTTTGTTTAACTTTGAAGTCGATCAATTTGCTTCTGAATCGAATTTTCTATGCTTTTGTTGCATGCTCTATGAATGTAGATTAAGCTATGATTTATAGTCTTTTTCTGTTCTGATAGTGCTTGTCTTAGCTGATTGACTGCGAATTCAATTCTTTCGCGCAGTCTCTTTATCTGCATCTTTTTAGAGATGACATCGTAGCACTTGCTAGTACTAACTTTGATTCTAGCTTCTTTTTGCGAACTTTTCATCGCTTTTCGCTTTTTCATATCTTTGAATTTCACAATCGCTCATGTTTGCTCTTTTTGCTGCGAATTTGCATTTCGCAGATTGATTGTATTCTTGTCATTATGCACATTTGCATGTGAATTTAGCATCAATGCATTGAGTGAACTAATCATGTATTGCGTTTTTCTATTTGCTGATGTGAGCGATTTTTGTTGACTGCAAAATAAATCAACAATGATGTTCTGCAGTCGTTTGCTTGTTGATGAACTTATGCTAAGTTCATCTCATAAATCTGTTTCTATCTTTAATGTTGACTTTTTGAATTCTATCGTTAACGTTTTGAGTTCTGACTCTGAGCTATTGCTTCTGCTAAGTTTCGCGTTATTATTCGCGAAACGAGACAAGAACGAGCGCATAAAGTGACTCTTTATATTTCTTTTCATAAAGATTTTTTCTCGTTTCAAGCTTCTAACTTCTAAAAATTCATTTGATCTCGCTTAAATATTTCTTTAATCTCTTACTTAAAGCGTTTCACATAGACAGTAACTTTAGTGTAGAGATTTCTCGATTTCTATCTTGAAATCTGCAATAAATCGTCTTCTATTATTAACTTATGTCAGACGAAAATGATATAAATTTAGTCTGTAAGAGTCTATTTTACTCTTTTGATAGAAGATGCTTGACGCAATTGCTTTATATTTCAGATATTGAAGTAGTTGCATTATCTCGCTCAGAATAGTAACGACTGATCTCGACTTATTGTCTTATGCATCAAGAAAAGATAAAACAGATAGTGATTTGATAAGAAATGCTGTACTTCTTTGAAACAATGTTGTTTCTTGTGCAATCTTCAAGCATAAAAAAGAGTTTGATTTCGATTTTTGCTTCAACACGTAGTCTTCTTTGCTGTTCTGAGATCGATTGATGACTTGTTCTTTTCATCTGAGCTTGCTCTTTGATTTGTTACTCAAATTACTGTTTGAGTTGATGATTCTTTCTTCTTCTGATGAACTCTTGTTTCGTCATCGATTTTGACCTGCGTCAAAACAGTGAGTTTTGAGACTATGTATCAAATAATGAATCTATAACTTCTATTCAGCACGTGATGCTTAAGTAAACTTTTATGAATGTCTGTGCTGTTTATTGTAACACATCGTCTTTGCTCTGCTCTTCATTAATGATATTTTATACAATGATGTTTTGATTTGATTCTTAATTCAAAGATGAAAGATGTTTCTTTGCACTCATGATGCTCATGATTGTAACGCAGAAACTGTGTTCTCTTATTCAATGATTATCATTCATTGAGCAAAGAAATGTGTGATGAAAGAAAGATGTGCATGATGAGAAAATAAAGTGTAATTGTATTGAATAACTCTTTTCTTCTCTTGATTTGACTTATGTCATTTAAACGTTGAATAAATTGTTAATATAAACGTGTAATTGCAATCGTTTGATGCTTAGCTGATCAATAGTAAAGATGCATTCTGATCATTCTCATGCACTCTTGATTTTTCACATAGATAGATGTATGACTTGATGTCAAGTAAAGAAGATGAGTTCAAGTTTTCTCAGTATATCAGCATGATTGACAAGTCACTACTTTTTTGAACATATGTAATCACAAACTCAAGACTCATCATCTGATTCATTTATTCTATTTGATATCTTTTCATAAATTGCTTGACAACATTGTTGATGTGATGAAGATGTTTCAATATTGACGCAGTCAATGAGTTGCAAATTCTTTAATCACTTGTAATCATAACTCTTGAACTCTTCATCTGAGTCAACTATTTTACTAGTAGTATCTTCTCATTTCTTACTGACATTGACATGTCATTAATCTTCTTCATAAATTGATTGTGACTGTTAGAAGAGATGTTGTCGTGTAGATAAAAACTTTGCACAATAGTCTTCATGATCACGCAACATTCTAACATTATTTGAACTGCGTTGAATTGAGATTTCTTGACTCTTTTGACTTTTATTCAAACACAGAATAGAATCAAAAGATTCATAGTTAACATCATGTATAAATGAATCTCATTGTCAGCTCAAAGAAGTTTAGAATAAACATTATATATCTTAAACTTAATCTTAAACTTATTATTATTTTTTATCACTTTTTGCAATCAAGATGACGTTGTAAAATGAGTACATATCATTGTAATAATTTAAACAATATTAATGCTATGATATTTGTATGATAGTTATTAATCAAGATATTGTAAAAGTACTTTTGTACAAAGTGAATAAATAATAATGATGAAGTTGAAAGAAGATAAGAATGAAGAAAAACTGAAAAAATGATAAACATAATAATAATAAATTCATACATTCATACATTCTTGTGACATTGATTAAATCGACTTATGAAAGATTTTATGCTATGTATGTTGAGTGAACAAAATTCTCTGAGATAGAAAATCACTCACTATTTATACAACTGCTTCATGCAGTTGAAACAACAAGATTAAGACTATGTATCAAATTTGTTTGCATTGATTGCATGTTAAAGAATAAGTGTTTTAATCACTTTAAATTGCTTCAGAAGCTTTATTTTCATCATTATTCTTACTGTTGCTGATCGACAACAAGATTTATCTGTACAAGATGCTGACTACAAATCTTCTGCAAGCTATGCTTGTCAAAAGAGCTGAAAAATCTCATTAACAGAGCAGTAACAACGCGTTATGCTTACATACACAGATTGAGCATCGCATCGCGATGCTCACAAACAACAAGATCACATGACTAAATGATCATGTGATCAAACAGTGATCAAACAGTGAATGAAAGCTCACGTTAAAGTGATCAGCTTTTACATATACAGATCAAGCATTGCATCGTGATGCTCATAAACAATAAGATCATGTGACTAAATAATCATGTGATCAAACAGTGAATAAAAGCTCACGTCGAAGTGATCAGCTTTCAGTTATATATATCAAAGTTCATTTAGCTCGCTCAGTAAGATGATCAAACAGCAAATTTAAAAGCTTACGTTGAAGTGATCAGCTTTCAATTACATAAATCAAAAGCTTATTTAACTCGTTCAGCTAAATGATCAAACAGCGAATGAAAGTTCACGTCAAAGTGATTGACTTTCATATACATAAATCAAAGCTTGTTTAACTCGCTCAGCTAAATGATCAAACAGCAAATTTGAAAGTTCACGTCAAAGTGATCAGCTTTCACATACATAAATCAAAGATCATTTATTCTTCAGATGATCAAATGCAAATTTGAAAGCTTACGTCAAAGTGATCAGCTTTCACAATTTCAAGTTATTTATATGATCACTTGATTATATAAACAGTTCATGTGCTTGTATGTACATTTTAACGATTTGACTGCTCAATGAAAAGATATACTGCATCGACTTTGACTAGATTACATGTAATTTAGCATATATACAGCGCTTCAGTGCTACTATCTAAATAAATAGCATCATGTTTCATAGTCTTAGACTGCATAAGCATGTAAAACTTGAAGAAATAAAAAAAAAATCTTGCTGCTGCTTTAAGATCTTTCATGATCATGATGATTATTCAATAATTCAAGAAGTTAATGTCATGTAACATTCTTGATTGCAGATGCATTCAGTTTAAGCAATGCATGAGTATATGCTTCGCTGTCTGATGACTTCATTCGCAATTGCATCATGAACTATTCATGCTCAAAACATTTCTTGAATGCAGATAAATATTAAAATCTATGTGTTCAATTCTGATGTAAGTTGCAAGAATGCTTTCAATTTTCTGAAAATCATCATGCATCTTTATCATCTTGTTGAATAAATGAGATCTTTGTGCTGAAATTACATTGATATTTGCAATGCATTTCTTGTATTTTTCTCATCATTGCTTTCATTAATCTTTGTAATATAATGTTATTGCGATGTTATTGCTTATTGAAATCATCATAAAAAGATTGAATCATCTGCATTTAAATTGCATTATTGTGTTTTTTTGAATAAATATGTTCAGAAGCATTATTTTCTTGATAACAGAGAAATAAGATTTTTTTTTTATTTCTTCAAGTTTTACGTGCTTATGCAGTTTAAGACTATGAAACACGATGCTATCTATTTAAATAGTAGCATTGAAGCGCTGTATATATGCTAAATTACATGTAATCTAGTCAAAGTCGATGCAGTATATCTTTTCATTGAGCAGTCAGATTGTTAGAATGCGCATACGAGCGCGTAAGCTGTTTATATAATCAAGTAATCATATAGACAACTCAAAATTATGAAAGCTGATCACTTTGACGTGAGCTTTCAACTTGTCTATATGATCATTAAGCTAAGCGAGCTAGATGAGCTTTGATCTTATGTAGATGAAAGCTGATCACTTTGACGTGAACTTTCAAGTTCGCTGTATGATCACTCAGTTAAATGAACTAGATGAGTTTTGATCTATGTATTTGCGATGCATGTAAATCGATCAGAAAATCGAAAAATCGATCGATTTACTGCATCGCACAGATGTGTATGTGCGCAAAAGCTGAGTCGTGCCTTCGCAATAACTGTGTGAATGTCGTATATTAGTTGCAGCGCGTGCGCAAAGACGTTGCTGTCGTTCTATATATATGAGCAAAGATTGTGTCATGTCTTTGCAATGTATGTGATTACGATGCATGTAAATTGATCTGATAATGCGAAAAATCGATTGATTTACTGCATCACGCAAGCGTGTAGATGTGCAAAAGCTGAGTTGTGTCTTCGCAATGTATGTGTGTGTGATGTATATAAGTTGCAGCGTATGCGCAAAGACGTTGCTGTCGTTATCGATTTACTGCGTTGCACAGATATGTATGTGCGCAAAAGCTGAGTCGTGCCTTCGCAATGACTGTGTGAATGTCGTATATTAGTTGCAGCGTGTGCGCAAAGACGTTGCTGTCGTTCTGTGTATATGAGCAAAGACTGTGTCATGTCTTCGCAATGTATTTGATTGCGATGCATGTACATCGATCTGATAAAGCGAAAAATCGATCGATTTACTGCATCACGCAGACGTGTAGATGCGCAAAAGCTGAATTGTGCCTTCGCAGTATATGTGTGTATGTCGTATATGAGCTCAACATGTGAATAAAGCGCTGTTACTGCTCTGTGTGTGATTGCGCTGCGTGTAAATCGGCCTGAAAATGCGAAAAATCAATCGATTTACTGCATCACGTCTGTCTGTATGTGCGCAAAAGCTGAGTCGTGCCTTCGCAATATATGTGTATATGTTGTATATGAGCTGCAGCATGTATGCAAAGACGTTGCTGTCATTCTGTGTATGTGCGAGCTTCAACGCGCTGATAATTGCGTTGTTATTGCTTCGCTTTTCGACTGTGTGTGAGCTCAACGCATGAGTAAAGCGCTGTTACTGCTCTGTCAATGTTGATGAGATTATTCAGCTCTTCTGACAAGCATAGCTTGCAAAAGATTTGTAGTCAGCATCTCGTACAAATAAATCTTGTTGTTGACTCAGAGAAATAAGAAGTGAGATGATTAATTTTCATCAGTTGAATGTGTATGAGTTTGCATGCTCATTTAATCTCTTGCGTTCTATCATCAATTTAACTGTATAATGTGACTTTATTCTGCAGCATGTTCAAATGAACATGCAGTGAATTTATGTACATTTCGATTTTTAACATTTTAATACTTATTCTTTTGAATGCTTTTGTAATGTGATGTAAAGTCTGATTTTACAAAGTTTCTAATCTGCATTTCTTGTCTGATAATTCTTTCTCTTTATCATGCTGATATTAAATTAAGAAAGTCAATACTCATACATCTTTCTGACTTACATGTACATCTCTCTTTGCTTACATGTACATTTTCTCGAAGAAACCTGAAATTTTCATTGTGCATCACTCAGTTACACATCAAATTTAGTAAACAATTCAAGAGTTTACATATGATTCTGAGTAATTTCTTCATGATCTTTCTTACAGTCTTAAATTCGATTAATCTAGTTTAGTAAACTCACACATCAGACTTTTTTCTGACACTCATCATCATCATCATCATTGTCATCATCATTGTCATGATTATTCTCATTGATGTCTCATTTGTCAGCATCATCTTTGTTAATCTCATGTCTTTGATCTCATTTTTCATTTCAAAGAAGATTTATGATGATGTGAAACTCTGTCAGATTTACTTTTACAAGTTCAAAATCTCACTATTATTTGATCAAAAATAGACTTGTAGAAGCAAAAGAATGATAAAATGTTAAACGTCAGCAAGAGTTCAAGAATTCTACATAAAAAAAGTTCTTACAATATGAATAAATATTAATGAAGATAAAACAACAAGAGCTACAGCAAAGAATGAAGCAAAGATGAAATTGAGATTGAAATCAAAATCAAGATCTCATATGAGCAAGAGATGAAAAACAGCAAAATGAAGAGCAGTGAGATGAAGAGCAGCAAGATGAAGAGCAGTGAGATGAACATGCTGTCACACTTTCTTTCATTCAAATGAATGCAGATCTGTTTGCAGCGTTTCATATATAGCAAAAAAGATGCTGAAACAGCGATATTGAAACTCTTTGAACATGAAATTGAAGCTCTTTAAATTACTCAAAATCATATGTAAATTCTTGAATTATTTACTAAATTTAATGTGTAACTGAGTGATGTGCAATGAAAATTTCAGGTTTTCTTGAAAGAATGTACATGTAAGCAAAGAAAAATGTACATGTAAGTCAGAGAAATGTACGAGTATTGATAGACTGATCATTGAGTTGAGTTTCAAGTTGACATTTTGAACTTGAATCGAGATTGAGTTGAGTTGCTCATATTTTCAACTCAATTTGAGTCAAATTGCTCATATTTTCAACTTAACATGACTCAACTCAACTGAGAATTGAGTCAACTTGATTTGACTCGTCAAGAACTTGAGCTTGACATCAAGAGAACTAAATATAGAAAATTTTTCGATTTTTGACTTTTGCATTATCTTTTAATAGAAAGTCATGAAGAGAAACATGAAGATCATTTGATAGAAAGTCATAAAGAGAAACATGAAGATTGTTTGATAGAGAGTCATAAAGAGAAACATGAAGATCATTTGATAGAGAGTCATGACAAAAAACATGAAGAGAAACATGAAAAGAATCATGAAGAGAAACATGAAGAGAAACATGAAGAGAAACATGAAGAAAAACATGAAGAAAAACATAAAGAAAAACATAAAGAAAAACATAAAGAGAAACATGATGAGAAACATGAAGAAAAAACATGAAGATCGTTTGACTTTGATAGAGAGTCATGACGAAGAAACATGATAGAAAGTCATGAAGAAGATCATGAAGACTGTTCAATCAAGTTATTTACATTTATCTAATATCTTGTCGAGTCAAGTCGAGTTTTCGAATTGAGTTATCAAGTTAAGCTTCTCAATTCAACTTAAGTGCTTGAGTTCAACTTCTCAATTCAACTCAACACTTTTTCAAAAAAATTTCAATTCAACTTGATACTTTTTGAGTTAAGTACTTGACTTGATGTAATCAATCTAAGTATTGACTCTTTAAATTAATGCTTCAAATGTGATTTTTAATTTCATTACAGCTGAGTACACTTGTCTTGCTTTTGTGAAAATTATTTCTTATATAAAGATTTTTAAATGATTAAGCGCAAGCATTCTTGTGACGTGACTCACTTCTATCTGTTGAAGATGCGCGTCTCATTGTAATTTTATGTTCAGTTGAACTTCTAGAACTTGCATGTTTGACTTTAACTTAATCATTGAGCTTTCTATTTATATGCTAGTCATCATGTTGAATTTTCTCAATTTTCTAGTGAAATGTGTGAATTCATATTTTTCTGATGCGAACGTTGCATCATGAGTTTAAGCTCACTTTGTGTAAACATCATGTATTTTGCTCAGTATTTTACAAATTTCTTCAATGAATCTGTCATAAACTAGAATGTTGATGTCATTTACAAAGTCAAGCACTTCAATTTTGATTTTCAATGCTTTGCATTTTTCAATTAAACTTATGTTGAAAAATAGAAAGAGAATTGATGAAATGAAAAATTCTTAAAATATGTTTGTGTTAATCTTATGCATAGTGCTCGCTTGTTCATTGAATATCAATGATGTCTCTCTGTACTTTAGAAAGCTGCATGCTCATTCAACTGTATAACTTAATGTTTTTCTTATTTTCAGCATGTGCAGCAGTCTGATGTGCAAGATTCAATCAAACGCTTTGATGATATTTAAACTTAGCATGAAAATTATGTACTTAATGTCACAGTCTTACATGATGTGAACTTAATTTACTAGTAGATTTAACATTAAGATCATGAATTACTTATGTTTTGTTCTCATTTGAGCATCTGAAAGCATGTGATGAATCTCAATTATATTACTTAATCTTTTAATCATAATTGATTTTAAAGCTTTGTTCATGATATCAAGCAAAGTAATGAATTGATATATCTTCAAGTCAATATAATTGCTTTTCTTTAATTTATATAACACTATTGTTTGAGTCTTTTTGAACTGCTTCAAGTGATATTTGTGTATTATGCATGCATTGAATAAACTTATCAATATTGAGATCAGTTCTGTAAGATTTATTTAAAATGCTTTGTTTGAAATTTCAAAGACATCTGATGCTTTGTTTGCTTTTACTTGTTTAATTACTTATTTCATCTCATTTTCTGAAATGCGTGAATTTAATGATATTGTCAAAGATATGAATGAATTTGAAATGTCATTGATGTTTGTTTATAAGAATGAAGAGAAGAATTTTTCTTGCAGCATCTTGATTTTTTTCTCAAATGTTGTTATCATGTAATCAATATTGTCTCATTTCAGTAACAAGAACTGAGAAAGCTTTTTAAATAATTAACTTTCAATTCTGATTCATTTTGCAAAGCATCATATTGATTTCAATGCATCATTTAGCTCATGCATCTATAATCTGAAGTGTATGCATTTTGTTTATCTGATGATCTTGTTTTTGTGATCATTGTATTTCAGATATTCATTTCATGTCTTTAATATATTTTGCATTTTTTATATGATTTGCAATCATCTTGATTTCATTACTACTTTAAAGCAGTTTTGATTTCAGAAGTTTCTTACTTAATTTGATGATTTTGCTCAAAGAGTAAACTTTTTAATGATTTCTTGTAATACTTTGATGATTTCTGTCACTCTGTCATTTATTTCAGCTTTGCTGTTCAAAGAATGATCTGATAAAAGATGTATTCACAAATAAGCATTCAATGCTTCTGTATTCATTTTTTTTCAGAATCAACGAGTCAAGAACTGCGCTGAAATTGTTTGTAAATTTAACTCTGTAATAATTGAAAGATGATCTAATTTCTGATGTAAATCAATTCATACTTCGCATTTACATATCATAGACTGTATTTTCTTGCTGTTAAAGATTAAATTTATCATTATAAATTGATTGTGAATCTTACAAGTGATTATGTTTAATTTCAGCAGTAGTTTCAATCTTGCATTTATAATGATGTTTAATAAAGTATTAATCATCATATGTTAAGTGAAGCATCTTCATCTCTCTTAATGTGAATGATGTAAATTAAAATCTTCTACAACTAGTTGTTTGCAGTCATTCTTGAGTAGTTCATTCAAACAAGAAATAGTTAAGAATTTCTTTATAAATATGAAAAATAGTGAATTTAAGTTGTAAATGTTTAAAAATTTTAACATCTGCATTTTATCATCTGTGTTGCAAGTTAATATTCTGATTGAGCAGATATCTGATTCAGCTGTTTATACTATTCATTGATTAAGTCTTAAGTATTTGTTAACATATATGCATGTTTTTGATTGAAATAATGAGTTTTTCACTAAATGAAAGAATTTATAAGCTGAGCTAAATGATTACAAATTGTTAATGTTGTGTTTTTACTTTTGTATAATTACTATGTTGAATTTGTGAACTTTTTTATCAATCAAGAATGATTCTTGAATCTTCAATGATTTTCTGATGTTATATTGTAGAATTCATAGAAAGAATTGTTTCATCATAAAGTTATTTGTAGCTGTTGTTGACTCTGCATTGAAAAAACTCTTTGTATGCTTTCAATCATTGAGAATTTTTCGCACTTTCTGATTGAGCATTTCTGAGTCTGCTCAAATGTCATCTCATTCAAGTCACTAGTCATGCATAAAAAGAAATTAATTCATCTTTTTTTAACTTTTATCATCTGTCATATTAATTCAACATCTTGATTACATATTTTTAACATGATGATTGCTGAATTCAAAGAATTTATTGAATTTATGAAGTTTGTTGAACTCAATGAATTCATTGAGCTTAAAGAGTTCAGAAACAGTGAAAGAAATGTACAATTATATTTCAACATTTTCAAATATTTAATTAATTTGTTTCTGTAGATTTTTGATGCTTGTTTCATCTGCTGTCATTATTTGAGACAGATGCGTCTTCAAAATTCATAATTTTCATTACAATTAATGCAACATATTTCATTTGAAAACATCATGCACTCTTTAATGTGATGTTTATCTGCACATTTAGTGCAGCGTTGTTTCTTCTTGCAGAATTTAATCATATGATCAAATTCAAAGCATCTGTAATATTAAATGATGTAACAGTTCTTTTCTGTCAGTTTGCATGAGCATTTTTGATATAAGTTTAACATGCTTTCATTCATTAATTGATTCATTATTGCTTTAATTGTGATTTTTATAATGAGTGATGAGTGAATTTTCTCACTTTCAATTACTTTCTTAAGTTAAATTATTCTTAGAATCTTTAGATTTTCATGAAGTCTTGCATTATCTTTTATCAATCTTTTAATGATTACTTTCTGATTGCTTGTGTTTATTATGATACATATTTTATATGTTAGCACAGTGAAAATTCAATGCATTATACATATTAAGTTCATATCTGAAATCTTTTCAGATTTGCTTAAGTCTCTGAACTCACTGCATGAAGTATGATGTTTTCGCTTTCAAGCTTGCAAAGAAACATGATTAAATCTTTTTGAGCTGTTGACACATTTGTAATTTCTTGAAAAATTTGTTCAATAAATTTCTTTTGTATCTTCTTTATTTTCTTTCTTTCTATTATCTTCATCATGATCTTTTATTTCTTGCAAAGTAATGACAATTCATTTCTGAAATATTACTTTCTCATTATTGCTTCTTTTCTTATCATGTTCACTCATGATGTGATTCTTGATGAGAAGTGTGTGCTATCTTATGTTTGTAACTGCTTGCTAAGCAGTTGTACAAATGTTTTCAGTTTCTGTACATTTTTTGCAATGAATGCATTTTAATTTTCATTGTTTTTTCTTCTGAATCATTTTGAAGATGTTGCATCAGCTTCACTGCTACTTCTTTTCATGAATGATCTTTGCTTTTTTCTTTCTTTAACGTTGATGTCTGTATTAGAAAATCAATAATATTAGCAACATACTTTTCATCATTGTGTAAGCTTTTCAACTTCACGTTGCTGTTTCTTCATGATAAGTCAATGTCACTTACAATTGTCTCTGAATCAGCATTGCTGCAGTTTATGCAATTCATCATTATTTATTCACTCTTTAAATTCATTCTGTCTTGATTGTATTACTCTTTTCAAAAATTTACTTTACACACGTTGTAATTGTTTTTAAACTTAATGATAAACATAATAACAATTATTATTCACTCTTTGTTAATTATTTATGCTTTATTATTTTAACAACACAATTTAATTAATGAGTAAACAATGTTTATGCATCATTTATATGCTATCAATATTATTATGTATGTCAATTATGCATTACATATACTATTTATAATGTTATCTACATGCATTATAATTAAAAATGAATCATTATTTAATTAAAGATTTCTTTTTTTCTGATGTTTTCACAGAGATTTGAAGATTTTTATCAAGAGCTTTTAGAACAAAACTATGAATAAACGTTGTTTTTTTTCTTTTAAGTTTTACGTGCTTATGCAGTTTAAGACTATGAAACATGATGCTATTTATTTAGATAGTAGCACTGAAGTGCTGTATGTATGCTAAATTACATGTAATCTAGTCAAAGTTGATGCAGTATATCTTTTCATTGAGCAGTCAGATCATTAGAATGCGCATACAAGCGTATGAACTATTTATATAATCAAGTGATCATATAAACAATTTGAAATTGTGAAAGCTGATCACTTCAATGTAAGCTTTTGAATTTGCATTTAATCATCTGAAGAATAGATGATCTTTGATTTATGTATGTGAAAGCTGTTCACTTTGACGTGAGCTTTTGAATTCGCTGTTTGATCATCTAGTTAAGCGAGCTAGATGAACTTTGATCTATGTATAAAAGCTGATCACTTCAACGTAAGCTTTTGAATTTACTGTTTGATCATTTAGCTGAGCGAGCTAGACGAGTTTTGATCTATGTGCAAAAGCTGATCACTTCAACGTAAGCTTTTGAATTTGCTGTTTGATCATTTAGCTGAGTGAGTTAAACGAGTTTAATCTATGTGTGAAAGCTGATCATCTTGATGTAAGCTTTCAAGTTTGCTGTTTAATCATTTAGCTGAGCGAGCTAGACGAGCTTTGATTTATGTACAAAAGCTGATTACTTCAACGTAAGCTTTTGAATTTGCTGTTTGATCATTTAACTGAGCGAGCTAGACGAGTTTGATCTATGTGCGAAAGCTGATCATCTCAACGTGAGCTTTCAGATTTACTGTTTGATCATTTAACTGAGTGAGCTAAACGAACTTTGATCTATGTATATGAAAGTCGATCACTTCAACGTAAACTTTCATTCATTTATCGAAAATATGTTGCATACGTTGCATGCAACATACATAAGACATGATCTCTATGCTGATTTTTTTCTTAAATTCAAAAGATTACTCAAAAAGTTTTTCTTGCAGCAGATTCACAGTTCAAGATGAGCAAAATCTTTCACTGCTTAAATTTCAACAGTTTACTTCTTAAGCATGAGTCACAGACATTTTGTCAGCAATACACATGCATATCACAGTCGATTTCTTCTTTAATCATATCAACATACGCTATTGTTTTCTTAAGTTATACAGACAATGTTTTTGACTAGAAATTGATTTTATCATCAAGACATTCAAGAGTCAGAACTTAATGAAGAAATGAGATTCTTGAGATTAACAGTCATCATCATTGTATATCATGTCTTGCAGATGCTCGCTTCGCTTGTAAGATGTGCAACTTATCTGTTTCATGTTATCTGTAGAAATCTTTCTTGTGCAGATTGATCATGTTTTGCAAAGATGTTTATATGTTACATCTTTAATCAGACAGCATAGTTCAATCATTCTTTATTAACTTGCTTGTATCTCTCTTCTCTTAACGAAGTTTTTTCATCAATGTATCATTTGCATATAAAATGCTCATGTTTGAACATTTGTTAAACGATATTAATGAGATTCACAAGTTTGTTCATGTTGAACTTAATGAGACTTGTAAGTTGCTTATGTCGTAGTAACAGACAGTCAGTCTTAACGAGATTTATAAATAGTTAGCATGAAGATTTAAAGAATGTTCATGATTCAAGTTCTTTCTGCTAATCATTCTCAACAGATCAAACACAAGAATGTTCTGTTTCAGTTCTCATCATCATAAATGTAGCGACAAGATACTGAATTGAATGATTTTCATAAGTAATTTCTCTTGTAGTTTTGCATTTTATTTGACTTTCTTATTCGTGTATAAATTGCTTGTAGCATGCATATTGAGATTATCAATGTTTGTGAGATCATGAAAACTCTGCATGCAATCAATGCACAGCGCTTTGCAATCAAGCAGCGCATCAATATCATTCAAACTTTTGATAATTTTTAGACTTTACTGTAGCTAAACAGTAGATTCATAGTCAGCATTGCATACAGATGAGTTTCATCACTGATCTGTTTGATAACATGATCATTGCATGAAATCAAGTAATTAAGAAAGATGAAACTATTGTTGAATATTCATTACAATCACTAAAAATTAAGCTTTACATTATGTACAAAGTGCAAAGTGACAACAGAGAAAGAAATAAAAAGACAGCATCTACTAAAGAAGTTTCATCTGCTTTGATTTCAGCGACGTTAATAATAATAATGTCAGCAATGATGATATTATTATCATCATGAGACGTGTTGTTTTGATCAAGCATGCTCATGATGCTTTCATCATATCAGATGTTGATATCAACATGAAACATATTTGAATTTCAGATGATCATGCAGTATTATTAATAATCATCATCATCATTATCATCAGTTTAGCAACAGCAGTTAATGATGCAGTAATAATCAATGATGCAGCAGTAGTTGTTTTCAAGATCATCAGTCATAAAATTCATCTTTTATTTATTCATGATTAATAAATTTCATCAAACAACTTTTCAATCTTTCAGCAGTCTCATGCAGATGCAAGACAATGATGATGAGATTTTACTAAAGTACATAATTTGATAAATCAATTGAAACAAAGATCAGCAAATGATTATAACAAAGACATATCAAATGCTTGTGACTTAATTATACTTAATAAATCAGATTGAATGAATCTAAATATATTAACTGATTTAAGTAAGAAACTTCGTGATGAGATTAAAATATATTAGATGCAATGCAGATTAAATGCTCAGCGAAGATTTCAACAATTTGCATACAATCTTAATGCTTTTGTTAATGCAGCATTAAAAGATGAGAAGCTTAAGAAGTTTGATGATTTTGAACAGTAGTATATTTGATGATCATGAATTATAATATATATATTTAATTAAGTATACATTTACTTAAAAGTATCTGTTCTATCAGTTAAAATAGTAAATATACGAAGTATTAACAAGAAAACAAATCGATTCATATTTATATTTACTGTTATGCTTGCATGTCTGAAGTGATCAGCTGCAAAATAACTTTTGCTAGAAGCTTTCATCATCATGTGCAAATAGACTTCAAAATTTATGTTTTTTATCAGTTTGTAATGTCTTTTGAGTCAAGTCTTAAGCATTGAAAAGAACTCTTCAATTGAGTTGAAGTCAGAAAAGTAAAATGATAAATATAGTAAAATCTTATTGATCTAACAACATAAATCTTTGACTTTCTACTGATAATTAGCAGAGTTCAGCTTGACATCAACATTGATATCACTCATTTGAGTGTGATGCACAGAAGCGTTGTTAAGAATCAACATCAATTTAAACTTTGAAAAGTGATTACATTTTGAAAAGTATCTTATTCATCAAAAATTATTTAAAGTGAGTTTCAGAAATACTCTTCTGATGTATATGTTTGATTAAAATGTCATCAGAGCAGTAAATATTTTTCACTTCGTTTGACTGATTGAATTATACATGATGATATGTCATAGAAAGTTCAGTCATGTTTACAATGCATTGTATATTCATTGACTGCACTTTCATTCAGAAACATGAGCATTTCATGAGTGAACTGACTAATATTTAGAAAGTATAAATTTCAACACTTTTACAAGCACTTCAAAGTCTTTTGTTTAAAACATTTTTAATTGATTTTCATGATTTTTAAAGCGTTGAATAAAGTGAAAAGAGCAATGATGATGCTTCAATCGTTGAAGAGATAGTATAGCATCTTATTCAAATATGATCATGACTGATTTTTTAAAAAATGTCAAAGATTAATTCTGATAGCAGAATAAATTAAGAGCATTAATTTCTGAGCACTCATTTTATTAAAATATGTGTGTTGATTGTATGTTTTTAATTTAGCTTTAATTCTTCTGATAGTTTTAACTTTGATTTCTATGATGTTAACAATGATTTCAAACAACAATCTTTGCTGTAAATGCATTGCTATTCAATTCTTTTAAGTGAAAACAAGAGAAGAAATCATACTTGTAAAGCTTTGAAATCGCGCTGAAATGTGTTAAAATCACGTTGAAATTGATTCTGCAACACGTCAGATATACATGAAGAAATCATCTTTGTATAATCTCATATTACATATCAAATGAAAGAAATTAAAGATCTGTGAAATGATAATTAAACTTCTTCAGCGAATTGATTGATTGCAAAGCAAAATTTGCAGAAGATGAACTCTCAATTTTGAAAATTTTAAATTCTGATTTACTCACTATGAAATAGAAATATACAATAATTGTAATTGTAATTGTAATTCATACATTCATGTGACATTGATTTAAATTCGACTCATAAGAAAAACTATGCTATGTGTATCAAATGAACAAAACTCTCTGAGAGAGAAAATCACTCGTTAATTACATGATGACTTCACATCATTGAAACAATAAATTTGATACTATGTTATCAGTAATGAATTTATAGCTTCTATTCAGCATGTGATGCTTGAGTAAATTTTTAATGAGTGTCTATGCTGTTTAATTATGACGCATCGTCTTTACTCTGCTCTTCATTGATGATATTCTATACAATGATGTTTCAATTTGATTCTCAATTTGAAGATGAAAGACGTTTTCTTTGCACTCATGATGCTTGTGATTGTAATGTAGAAACTGTGTTCTCTTGTTTAATGATTATCATTCATTAAGCAAAGAAATATGTGATGAAAGAGAGATGCACATGATGAGAAGATAAAGTGCAATTGTATTAAGTAACTTTATTCTGCTCTTGAATTGACTTATATCACGTAGACGTTGAATGAATTATGAATATAGATGTGCAATCACAATCGTTTAATGCATGATTCTGATCAATAATAGAGAATGCATTCTGATCATTCTCATGAACTCTTAATTTTTCACATAGATAAATGTATGATTTGACATCAAGTAAAGAAGATGAGTTCAAGTCTTCTCAATATATCAGTATGATCGACGAGTCACTACTTCTTCAAGTATTGTAATCATGATTCTCAGACTCATCATTTGAAATGACTATTTTATCTGATATCTTTTCATCAATTACTTGATGACATTGTTGATGTGATGAAGATGTTTCAATATCAACGCAGTTGACGAGTCGCAAATTCTTCAATTACTTAAAATCATAATTCGCAAACTCTTCAATTGAATTGTTTTTTTCACTAGTAGTATCTTCTCATCTTTTACTGACATCGACATGTCATTAATCTTCTTCGTAGATCAATTGTGACTGTTAGAGAAAATGTTGTCACATGAGCGAAAATTCTGCATGATGATCTTTCTGATCATGCAACGTTTTAACATCATTTGAACTGCGTTGAATTGAGATCTCTTGACTCTTTTAACTTCTATTCAAACACAGAATAGAATTGAAAGATTCGTAGTCAACATCATGTACAGATGAATCTTATTGTCAGTCGAGATATACAATATAAAATCTTTTTCTCATTATTTTCAAAATATCATGAAATATTTTGAAATAAGATTTTAACATTGTGAATTTATTCTCTATGTTCTTTTATAATTTTATCATGATACTTTCTTAAAAATATTGAGAATCTTTACTTTTATAAAACAATCTTGTGAAGATTTTATCTCATTATCATTAACATTATCAAAATGACAAAGCATAAATCACTTGAATTTATAATGAAGTTTTAAGAAATAACTAAATAATTTTTCTTCATCATTTCAATAATTTGCAAAGTTTTTATCTTTGAATGAAGAGTTGTTAACTTTTATTTCTTTTATAATTCATCATGTTGAAAAGTTACTTAAATTAACTGTTTATTAATATCAAGAAAGAATTCATCTTTTACATCTTTATTTTCAAATTTCATTATACATGAACATTCATTTTCAATTATGATATTTTGCAAAATTAAAGCATTATTGCTTTAATTCTGTTACAATTACAATTTTATTATCATACTTAAATATTGAATCATCATCTTTAAAAAGAGTTTAAAATAATTAAAATTGTTAAAACTTAATTTACTAAATAAATAAATAATATTTATAAAAGTTAAACTGATTGCATCAAGTCAAGTACTTGAGTTCAAGTCAAGTACTTAACTTGAAAAGTGTTGAATCAAATTGAAATTTTTTTGAAAAAGTGTTGAATTGAATTGAGAAGTTGAACTCAATAACTTGAGTTGAGTTAAAAAGCTTGATTCAACAATTCAATTTGAAAACTTGATTTGATTCAACAAGATATTAAATAGATGTAAATAGCTTGATCAAACAGTCTACATGATTTCTCTTCATGACTTTCTATCATGTTTTTCTGTCATGATTCTTTATCAAAGTCAAATGATCTTCATGTTTTTCTTCATGTTTCTTGTCATGTTTTTCTTTATGACTTTCTATCATATGATCTTCATGTTTTCTCGTCATGACTTTCTATCAAACAATCTTCATGTTTCTCGTCATGTTTCTCTTCATGTTTCTCTTCATGTTTCTCTTCATGTTTCTCTTCATGTTTCTCTTCATGTTTCTCTTCATGTTTTTCTTTATGATTTTCTATCAAATAATCTTCATGTTTTCTCTTCATGACTTTCTATCAAAAAGATAATGCAAAAGTCGAAAAAATTTCTATATTTAACTTTTTGATATCAAGCTCAAATTCTTGATGAGTTGAATCAAGTTGATTCAATTCTCAGTTGAGTTGAGTCACGTCAAGTTGAAAATATGCGTAATTTGACTTGAATCAAGTTGAAAATGTGAGCAACTCAACTTTGAATTGAGTCAAATTCAAAATGTCAATTCAAAACTTAACTTGATGATCAGTTTATATAAATGTAATATGATAATGTAATATTTTAAGCAAATACAATATAAATATATTGTTAAAACTTAATTTACTAAATGAATAAATGAAATTTATAAAAGTGATATGACAATGTAATATTCTAAGCAGACATAGTATAAATATATTTTATGATAAAGCTAATTAATAAGAAGTTCTTGATAATTTAAGAAAATCAATCAAGTATAAAGAGTTTATCAAGCATTGTTAAGTTAAACACAGCATAATTCATGATATATTAAGTTGAAGATATAACGTGATTTATGCAATGTTTTGACAGAGTTTCAAAGTTAATTCAGATCTGATTTTCAACTTAATTTCTGACTTTAGTCTCTGGTTTAATCTTTATATATCAATTCATCATGATAATTGTTTTCTTTTTTAAGTGAATTCATTCTTAATCTCAATAATTAATATTTTTGTTCATTTCAGTAAATAACAACGTTTATTCAATCAATAACGAGATTTATCTGTACAAGATGCTGACTACGAATCTTCTGCAAGCTATGCTTGTCAGAAGAGCTGAACAATCTTATTGACAGAGCAGTAACAACACATTACGCTCACATATACAGATCGAGCATTGCATCACGATGCTTACAAACAACAAGATCACATGACTAAATAATCATGTGATCAAACAGTGATCAAACAGTGAATGAAAGCTCACGTTGAAGTGATCAACTTTCACATATATAGATCGAGCATTGCATCGCGATGCTCACAAACAATAAGATCATGTGACTAGATGATCATGTGATCAAACAGCGAATGAAAGCTCACGTTGAAGTGATCAGCTTTCATACATAGATCAAAGTTTGTTTAGCTCGCTCAACTAAATGATCAAACAGCGAATTTGAAAGCTCACGTCAAAGTGATCAGCTTTCACATACATAGATCAAAGATTATCTAGTCTTCAGATGATCAAATGCAAATTCAAAAGCTTACGTTGAAGTGATCAACTTTCGCACATAAATCAAAATTCATTTAGCTCGCTCAGTTAAATGATCAAACAGCAAATTTAAAAGCTTACATTGAAATGATCAGCTTTCATACATAGATCAAAGTTTATTTAGCTCACTCAGCTAAATGATCAAACAGCGAATTCAAAAGCTCACATCAAAGTGATCAGCTTTCACGTACATAAATCAAAGATCATTTATTCTTCAGATGATCAAATGCAAATTTGAAAGCTTATGTTGAAGTGATTAGCTTTCACAATTTCAAGTTGTTTATATGATCACTTGATTATATAAACAGTTCATGTACTCATATGTGCATTCTAACAATCTGACTGCTCAATGAAAAAATATACTGCATCGACTTTGACTAAATTACATGTAATTTAGCATATACACAGCGCTTCAATGCTACTATCTAAATAAATAGCATCATGTTTCATAGTTTTAAACTGCATAAGCACGTAAAACTTGAAGAAATAAAAGAAAATTTGTTATCAAACAGCTTGTAATGCTTATTCAGCTCATCATTTGATTGTCAGCAATAATGAGTACAATTGCTACATTCAATGTAGTAACATAATCATTTCTTTATTAAAATCATACTGCTTCATTTCATTTCATGATTCAATAACTTTCATTTTCTTACTTACTTTCTTTACTTCATAAATGAAGTTTTAAAAAAGTCTTTCTTCTTTCACTTATTCTTAAACTTTTGCTTGAGTGTCTTTTTGATAAAAGCATCATTGAATGAGTATGTTTATTAAAAAAAGACAATCACAACGCATGCAAAGCAAATTTTTGAAAGAAGCAATATAATTAAGACAGAATGAATTTAGAAGATGAATAAATGATGATGAATTGCATGAATTGCAATAATGCTGATTCAAAGATGATTGTGAGCAATGTTGACTCATCACAAAGAAACAGCAACGCAAGATTGAAAAGCTTATGCAATGATAAAAAGTATGTTACTAATATTATTGATCTTCTAATACAAACATCAACGTTAAAGAAAGAAAAGAATAAAGATCATTCATGAAAAGAAGTAACAGTGAAGCTGATGCAACATCTTTGAAATAATTCAGAAGAAAAAAACAACGAGAATCAAAATGTGTTTATTGCAAAAAATATACAGAAACTGAAAAAATTCATACAACTGCTTAGTAAGCAGCTACAAATATAAAATAGCACATGCTTCTCGTTGAGAATCACATCATGAGCAAACATAATAAGAGAAGAAGCAATAATGAGAAAGTAACATCTCAGAAATGATTTGTCATTACTTTGCAAGAAACAAAAGATCATGATGAAGATAACAGAAAGAAAGAAAATAAAGAAGATACAAAAGAAATCTACTGAATAAATTCTTTAAGAAATCACAAATATGTTGACAGCTCAAAGAAATTTAATCATGTTTCTTCACAAGCTTGAAAGTGAAAACATCATACTTCATGCAGTGAGTTCAGAAGCTTGAACAAATTTAGAAAGATTTCAAACATAAGCAAAAAAAATCATGAACTTGATGCATATAATGCATCAAATCTTTGCTGTGCTAGCATATGAAATATACATCATAATAAACATAAATAATCAGAAAGTGATCATTAAAAGATTGATAAAAAACAATGTAAAACTTCATGAAAATTTAAAGATTCTAAGAATAGTCTGACTTAAGAAAGTAGTTGAAAGTGAGAAGATTCACTTGTCACTCATCATAAAGATTGCAATCAAAGTGATGATGAATTGATTAATGAAAAAAAGCATGTTAAACTTGTATCAAGAATGTTCATGCAAACTGTTTGAAAAGAACTGTCATATCACTCAATGTTACAGATGTTTCAAATTTAATCATATGATCAGATTCTGCAAGAAGAAACAACGCTGTGCTAAATGCACAGATAAACATCACATTGAAGAGTGCATAATGTCTTTAAATAGAAAATGTTGCATCAATTGCAATGAAAATCACAAATTCTGAAGATGCATCTGTTTCAAATGATAACAGCAGATGAAATAAGCATCAGAAATTTACAGAAACAGATTGATTAAATATTTGAAAGCATTGAAATATAATCACATATTCTTCTTGCTGTTTCTGAACTTTCTAAGCTCAATGAATTCATTGAGTTCAACAGACTTTGTAGATTCAATGAATTCTTCAAACTCAGTAATCATCATGTTGAAAATATGTAATTGAAATGTTGAATCAACATGATAAATGATAAAAGTTAAAAAGAGATGAATTAATCTCTTTTCATGCATAACTAGTGATTTGAATAAGATGACATTTGAGCAGACTCAGAAATGCTTAATCAGAAAGCATGAAAGATTCTCAGTGATTGAAAGCATATAAAGAGTCTTCTCAGTGCAGAATCAATAACAGTTACAAATAATTTTATAATGAAACAATTCTTTCTACAAATTCTACAATACAACATCAGAAAATCATTAAAGATTCAAGAATCATTCTTGATTGACAAAAAAGTTTGCAAATTCAATATAGTAATTATACAAAAGCAAGAACACAACATTAATGATTTACAATCATTTAATTCAGCTCACAACTTCTTTCATTTAATGAAAAACTCATCATCTCAGTCAAAAACATGCATATATGTTAATTGTAATTGTTGTTACGATCCTAGCTACGCGACTATGTTGATAGCTATGTTGGTGACTATGTTGATGACTATCGCCGACCGCTCGCCGCTAGGCTATAGAGTTGTTCCGAGGCCAACCCTATTCAGGATTAGCTTATGTTCTCCTGAGTCATATAGATAGCCGGCTCTTCCCTTCTAGATACTTTCCTTCCTTAGCATTTATATACTCGTTACATTACACTCATATGACTCGCTCTATGCTGACCCCTAACATTATATAAATGCTTCTTCGTTACAGACGAAGTGAAATAATCTGCATCGACTTTCGAGTGCTTCTGTCGACTCTTCAACCCACTATCGACATTTGGTCTAGTCGGCTTGCAATCGTCAGCAGCACTCATCTTTCTTTCCTCGTGAGCTGATTCAGCGAGAATAAACAAAAGATTCGAACTCGTGCGCTGATCAGCGAGTATAAACAAACGATCAAAATCATTCGACTAGATCAAAGATCAGCGAATTAATCGTTCATTCAGATTCGCAAGAAATTCTTCGAATTTGTTGAACAATCAAACGGAATCAGTCTATGACTGCGTGAAGTCTCTACTTCAAAGAGCAATCAAAGAGGTCAGTCAAGAACTGCGTGAAGTCTCTATCTCGATGAGCAAATCTCAACAGTGAGCCTGCTTCAATGACACTCATCGTCAATGCGATGACTCACCTATTCTCATCGCTCTACTCATCAGTGAACCGATCCGCCTACTCGTTCATGTGCAACTAGTGAGCCTGCTACAATAACACGATAATGCCTTCGGCAACAAGCAAACCTTTGAGCTTGTTCCTATATTGAAACCTCAGTGAGTCTGCTTCAACGACATCCTCAATGCGATGATCTACTCACTCTCATCGCTCTATCTATCAGTGAATCTGACCCGTCATCGAGTTCACGTGCAACTAGTGAGCCTGCTTCAATGACATCTTCCGTCAATGCGATGATCCAGCTACTCACATCGCTCTACCAATCAGTGAATCGATCTGTCGACTCGTTCGCGTGCAAATAGTGAGCCTGCTACAAAGACGTTTTCCGTCAACGCGATGATCTATCTATTCACATCGCTCTACCTATCAGTGAATCTGGTCAAATGTTCACGTGCAACTAGTGAGCCTGCTTCAATGACACGATCAATGCGATGATCTATTCACTCTCATCGCTCTATTCATCAGTGAACCTGATCATACGTTCATGTGCAACTAGTGAGCCTGCTACAATGACATCATTCTACCTCGCATAGTGAGCCTGCTACAATAGGCATTTCGATTCTACACAAGGCTAAGAAAATACATTCATGCGAACATGAATCGTTGAAGGGAGGAAGTAATGTTACGATTCTAGCTACGCATCTATGTTGATAGCTATGTTGATGGCTATGTTGATGACTATCGTCGATCGCTCGTCGCTAAACTATAGAATTGTTTCGAGGCCAACCCTATTCAGGATTAGCTTATGTTCTTCTGAGTCATATAGATAGTCGGCTCTTTTCTTCTAGATACTTTCCTTCCTTAGCATTTATATACTCGTTACATTACATTCATATGACTCGCTCTATGCTGACTTCTAACAATTGTAATTGTAATTGTAATTCATACATTCTTGTGACATTGATTTAGATTCAACTTATGAGAAAAACTATGCTATGTATATTAAATGAACAAAACTTTCTGAGAGAGAAAATCGCTCATTGACTACATGATGATTTCACGTCATCAAAACAATAAATTTGACACTATGTTATCAGTAATGAATCTATAACTTCTATTCAACGCATGATGCTTAAGTAAACTTTTAATGAGTGTCTGTGCTGTTTAATTATGACACATTGTCTTTGCTTTGCTTTTCATTGATGATATTTTATACAAATGATGTCTTGATTCAATTCTTGATTCGAAAATGAAAGATGTTTTCTTTGCATTCATGATGCTTATGATTATAATGTTGAAAACTGCGTTCTCTTGCTCAATGATTGTCACTCATTGAGCAGAGAAATATATGATGAAAGAGAGATGTATACGATGAAAAAATAAAGTGCAATTGTATTAAATAACTTTATTCTGCTCTTGATTTGACTTATGTCACATAAACGTTGAATAGATTGTTAGTATAAACGTGTGATCACAATCGTTCAATGCATGACTCTGATCAATAGTAGAGAATGCATTCTGATCATTCTTATGAACTCTTAATTTTTCACGTAGATAGATGTATGACTTAACATCAAGTAAAGAAGATGAGTTCAAGTCTCTTCAGTATATCAGCGTGATCGACGAGTCACTACTTCTTTGAACATTATAGTCACGACTTTCAGACTCATCATTTGAAATCACTATTTTATCTGATATTTTTTCATCAATTACTTGATAACACTGTTGATGTGATAAAGACATTTCAATATCAATGCAGTTGATGAGTTGCAAATTCTTCAATCACTTGTAATCACAACTTTTAGACTCTTCATCTGAGTTGTTTATTTCATTAGTAGTATCTTTTCATTTCTTATCGACATTGACATGTCATTAATCTTCTTCATAGATTAATTGTGACTGTTAGAAGAAATGTTGTCACGTAGATAAAAACTCTGCATGATGATTTTTTTAATCACGCAATGTTATAACATCATTCAAACTGCGTTGAATTGAAATCTCTTGACTCTTCTGACTTCTATTCAAACACAGAATAGAATCAAAAGATTCGTAGTTAACATCATGTATAAATGAATTTCATTGTCAGTTACATATATGTTAATAAATAACTTCGTAAACGATATTAACATTCTAGTCTACGACAGATTCATTGAAGAAATCTGCAGAATACTGAGCAAAGCACACGACGTCTGCGCGAAATGAGCTCGCATTCATGACGTAACGTTTGCATCAGAAAAGTATGAGCTTACGCATTTCACTAGAAAATTGAAGAGATTTAACATGATGACTAGCATACAAATAGAAAGCTCAGTTATCAAATTGAAATCAGATGTACAAGTTTTAAAGATGCAACTGAACATGAAACTGCAATGAAACGCGCATCTTCAACAAATAAAGATGAATTACGTCACAAGAATGCTGACACTTAGTCATCTTGAAGTCTTCACATGAAGAACTATCTTCACAAAAGCGAGACAAGTATACTCAGCAGTAATGAGATCAGAAATTGCATTTGAAGCGTCAGTCTGACATCAGCGCGACAAGAAAGATGAACTGTTGAACAAAGAATGCAAACTAGAAACACTTCAGAATCAGACTCTGCATCACGTAGCAAAAGCATTCAAAAGAGTAAACATCGAAACTCTAAAGACAGAAACATACATGAGTTCATTACATGTTCATCTGAACATGCTACAGAACAAGATTACGTTACACAGTTGAATCAACAATCGAACGCAAGAGATCAGATAAACATGCAAACTAATACACATTCATTTGATGAGAGTTAATCACATCATTTCTCACTCATTCATCATCAAGAAAATAGTACTTCTGAATGCTTTCATTCAAGAAGATGCAAAGATACAGTCAAGATGCAGATGACACATTTTCTTCTTCACAATGATTTCAACAAATGATAACATCGCAATAACGCAGTATCACAAAGATCGATGAAATCAACGATGAGAAAAGTACAGAAAATGCGTCGCAGATGTCAATGCAATCTCAGCACAAAGATTTCATCTGAGCAATAAGATGATAAAGATGCGTAATGATCTTCAGAAAGTAGAAAGCATTCTTGCAATGTACATCAGAATTGAACGCATAGATCTGAATGCTTATTTGCACTCTAGAAATATTTCAGACATGAATAGTTCATGATGTGATTGTAAATGAAGTCATTAGACGACGAAGCATGTATTCATACACTGCTCAAACTGATTGCATCTGCGATCAAGAATGCTACAAGATGCTGACTTCTTGAATTATTAAATAATTGTCATCATCACGAAGAGTCTCAGAGCAGTAACAAAGATGATGATGAAAATAAAGCTCTTGAAGCAATTTAAAGTGACTAAAACACTCATTCTTTAACGTGTGATCAACGCGAACAAATTTGATACATAGTCTCAAAACTCACTGTTTCAACTGCGTGAAGTAATTGTATAGACTGCGAGTGATTTTCTACCTCAGAGAATTTTGTTCACTCGATAAAAATAGCATAAAGTTCTTCATGAGTCAATCTAATCAATGTCATAAGAGTGTATGAATTTATTATTATTATTATGTTAATAAATGTTTAAAACTCAATCAATAAATAATAAAAACAGCTGAATCAGACATCTGCTTAATCAAAATATTAATTTGCAACACAAATGATGAAATGCAAATGCTAAGACTTTTAAACGTTTACAACTTAAGCTCATTATTCATTACATTCACAGAGAAATTCTTAACTATTTCTTGCTTAAATGAACTACTTAAGAATGATTGCAATCAATTAGTTGTAGAAAACTTCAATCTACATCATTTATATTGAGAAAGATGAAAATGCTTCACTTAACATATGATGATTAATACTTTATTAAACATCATTACAAATGCAAGATTAAAACTACTGCTGATGTTGCAAGCATGCATCTTTGTTACTTCTGATTAGTCTGATTAGCCTAACATAAACTAGTATAGACTGTGAGTAGAGCTGTTGTTGACACGCTAGCAATCTAGCGCGTCTTCATGAGTAAAACTCACGTTATGTTGCATCTTGTTTCTACATCAGCTTTGAACTTCTAGTTAGAATACACTCATATGATTCGCTTTATGCAGACTTATAACATTAGTTCAAAGCTCATCAATCTTACTATTGACGTGTAAATGATATAAAAACAAGCTACATCACTCAAACTTAAATCAGAATCGAAATTCGAAAATTGAGCTCAGAAAACTCATTAAAAATCAAGAAATTTCTAGAACAGAACAGAAGAACATGAACATGTTGCTTTAGACTAACTCTTTATTGAGTTCATCATCAGAACAGAAGAACACGAACGCGTTGTTCTAGAACTGAAATCAGAAATTTCAGTTGAATCTCGATCAGCAATTTTCTACTCACACAATGACTAGAAGCACAGAATCAGAATCAGAATCAGTGAGCATTGCTCGCTATGATCTTCAAAATGCTAGAAGAGAATCACTTCTATTACAGAATTAAGCAACATCAGAAGACATGAATGCAAGATTGAACGTCGAAGAGAAGAACATAAATGAGTGATCTTTTGATCTTGAAGTGATCAAGATCAACATTAAGAAGAAGCTGAATGCTTGAATATTGAATGATGAAGCAGATGATCTTATTATCTTTATCAAATATATGACTCATCAGCATGACATTGAAATTGAGATTCACAATGACATGATTCAGATGTTGAATGATGTCAACAAGATCAACATTGAATTGAAAGCTATCAACATTGAGTTGAAAGTTATGCAGACAACGTTGAATGCTGTTTGAATATGTTTACAGAAAGAAATGAAGAAAAAGAACGTAATTATACATCATCTAGAAGCAACATCAAGTCGACTAAGCACTTCAATTTCAAAAGATTGATTCTTGAATTTAATCAAGCTATCTGACTCATCTCTGTTTGAAGATTCGAAGCAGAATATGAATAATTAATTGTTTCAAATGCAAAACAAGCTGAAGATGAACAAGAATCATTTTTCTATCGAAGAAATGAAGATTGCATATGTGAAAAGTCGAGTCAGTGAAATGATGATCAAACACATAGCACTTCGAATGAAAAACATGATCACGAACTCGTTTCTTGAAGCAGAAAAGATACTGTCGATCATAAATAAGATGTATGACAATCTCAATTAATGTTATACGACTCAACAACAGTTCTTGAAGCTGTATTAAAACAAGATCTTCTTTCATGAATTTTAAATGAAATTTCAGAGACTTAGTGCAAAACTAAAGTACAATAACGAAACTTTACTAGATGATTTTTAGCATAAGATTAGCTCAGATCTTCAGTGATGTTAGAACTCTTTCGTAAGTGATTAGATAAGACAATGATTAAATAATTATTGAGTAATCAGAATCTCGAAAGTGATCGCTCTGATCGCTCGAATCAGAAGTGATCACAGTGAGCATGATGAGCATAATGCTCATCTTGCTCATCTTGCTCAAGAATGATCAAAGAAATCATTCAAAGCAGAGACGACTTGACACGATTCTTTTATGTCTATATAACAATGATTGTTCTCTTAGATAGAAGCTTCGTGCTCAACTCATGTAATAGTCAATACAGTTTATTGTTTTAGCTATTTTCAGACTTTCAGTCTAGTGATTAGTTTGTTACTATACTGATCTCTGTTTATATCTTGTGTTGTTAAAGAAACAATTATTACACTTTGAGCATCACTTTTCTACAAGATATCAGAGCATCATCTTATCACAGTTGTTATATCATTCTTAGAATGAATCACATCATCAGACATCACTGCATTCTTGAATAACAAGTTGTTGATTAAGATATTGACATTGAATCTGTACTATGAAGATAAAGACAAGCTTGACGCTTTTCTTATACAAGTGAACGTCTATGTCAGAACACACAAGAAACTAAGTTCATTTCATGACAAGATATTGTTTGCATTCTCATACTTCAAAGAAGATGTCTTCAAATGATTTAAATCATTGATAAGAGATCACTTGAAGAATAAGTCAGAAGATCAAGAAGAAGAGACTAATAGAATCTTTGAAGACTTCTTTAACTTTGAGCAAGCAATACGAAGAATGTATGAAGACATAAATGCAAAGAGAATCATCGAACGACAGCTGTATGATATTAAGCAATCAGAATCAGCATTCAAGTACATCGCTGCGTTTCAATCAATCGCAGCAAAGACTGAATGAAATAACTCAACTTTTACAGCGCAGTTCTATAAAGAACTGAAGAATGTGATAAAGAACGAGATAGCTCATATGAATAAACTCGCGACTTTGCACGCTATGATTAGCAAGACAATCGTGCTGAATAATCAACAGTACGAGCGAAGACTTGAAAAAAAGAACAAGATCGCTTTTGCTTCAGTTGCATGAAGCAAGAAAAAGAAAAAGCAATCTTATTATAATTCTCAATCTATGAAGTTAGACGCAATTTGAAAGATATCAACGAACGCTCGCGATAAAACAGTTCAGCAGAGCAAAGCATGTTACACATGCAAAAAGCTAAATCATTTCTTCAGAGATTGTATTCAAAACAAGTACAAGAACAAGTCAAAGCTTTATGATAAACAAGACAAATCTTTCGCAGCAATGAAAGAAGATCAGAAAGATAAACATCAAGCGTTGTTGTGAACAGCATGTTATGAAGACAATTGTTGCACTCATCTGAGCAATAAGAAAGATTCTGAATGATATTTGAAATCATCGCGAAAGAATCGTTTCTACGCAGCAATTCATCGTCAGTTGAAAGTGCATGATGAGAAAAGTGATGAAAGTTCGTTCACTATGATCGCGAAATCAAAGATTTTCGACAGCGAAGAATATAACTCGAACAAGTTGAACAGCACAGAAAAAGCTATTCATCAAGCAGTTGAGAAAGAAAATCGACTTAGCGAAATTCTATGAGCATTCATTATCGTGACAGAAGATGCTCTCAAAGAGAGAGAAGATCATCTTGAAGTAAAGAAAGATTTTAGAAAACTTACAAATCAAGCAAGTTTTATAAGCATGTACAACGAATTGTACACTCTCTTCAGACAGAAAGAGAAAGATTTTTTGCAACGCATGCAACAGATCAAGAATGAAATACATCAGACTATTTATGACGTAGTTCAAGATGAGTCGATCGCATTGCGCAAAGACATTCGATATCATGACATAGTCATGAAGAAGTCATTCACAGAAGTCAAGTTCATCAAGCAAGAAGAATATGTACTTCTTGATGAAGATCATATATTCAGAGAACTTAAACAGATGACAAAAGTCATCAGAAAGAGATTTAATCTGTGTGATTCAAAGAAATATTCACAGAAGAAGATCAATTCAAATCGATTTCAGTACATAAAACAAGTACTTGAGAAGCAAGCTTCTAGTTCAAAAAAAACTAGAAGACTCTTTGATCAATAAATCATCGAAGAAATCTAGTCAAGAGTCGAAAATCAAAAGCATATTTATCTTCACGAATGACTCAACGCAGTTACGAGTCTGAGTCAAGATTAATGATCATACAGCACATTTATTCATTGACAGTGACTGTACAAGAAACTACATGTCTTCAGAATTTGCTAGAAAAGCGTAAATATCTTTGCGAAGAAAGAAAGAATCTTACAATCTGCAAAACTTTGATGAAACACTCATGAAGTATAATAATGAACTAATAGATCAAAAGACTCGATTCATTCATTTGAGACTTGAACGTCATTGAGAGAAGTTGCGTTTAAATGTTATGAAGCAGTCAGACAGTGATATAGTTCTAGACATATCATGACTTCATATGATCAATTCAATGATAGATTGAGTCAATGAGATAATCACTTTTCTTCATACAGAAACGACGCGATTGCACTTGATATTGAAGTCATCAGAGAAAGTGAAAATCTTCGTAATGACAGCGAATGATATGCGCAGTGAGCTGAAGAACAGCTCAGATGCACAGATGTTATGAAGCAGAGAGATTAAAAGTAATCTCACTATCGTTAAAATTTCTAAAGAATATCAGAAATATAAGATTCTGTTTGAGAAAAAAAGTGATCAAGAGACACTACTCAAACATCAATCATGAGATCATGAGATCAAGCTCATAGATGACAAGAAACTCACGAAACAGTTCATTTATTCATTGTTGACAGAAAAGCTCAATGCTTTGTGACAATATCTGAAAGAGAACATGCAAAAAGAATTCATTAAGAAATTGCAGTCATCAGCAGAATACTCAATTCTGTTTGTTTTGAAATCGAATGAAAGTCTAAGACTATGTATCGATTACAGAGCATTGAATAACATCACGATTAAAAACAGCTACTCGCTATCGCTCATATCTGAACTGCAAGACAGACTTCAGAAAGCACAGTGATTTATGAAATTTGATATACTCGAAGCATTTAATCGAATACAAATTAAAGAAGAAGACGAGTGAAAGACAGTTTTTTGCACTCGACTAAAACATTACAAGTATTTGATCATGTCTTTCAATTTAATCAATGCTTCAGTCATGTTTTAGACATTTATGAATAACGTATTACAACGTTATTTGAATCAATTCGTCATAGTATATCTGAATGATATACTAGTATACTCAAAGACGAAGAAAGAACATGTGCAACATGTTAAGAAGATTCTACAGACTTTGAAGAAAGTCGATCTGCGCATTAAGTCAGAGAAAAGTGAATTTCATGTACAGAGTGTACAGTTTCTAGAATTCATAGTCATGTCTCAGAATCTAAGAATAAACTTAAAGAAGATAGAAGCTGTTACAACTTGATCGACGTCAAAGTCAAAGATCGAAGTTCAATTCTTCTTAGAATTCGCGAACTTTTATAGACGCTTTATAGAGAGATACTTCAGAATCGTCACTTACGAATCTTACGAAGAAGAACATATCGTTCGTGTGAACTGAGAAAGCAGAAGAAGCTTTCAAGAAACTGAAGAAATTGTTCATCTTTCAGTCAATACTGATCATGTTTGAATCAGAAAAATCTAGTACGCTTGAGATAAACGCGTTGAACGAAGCTATTGAAACATGTATCAATCAATCAGATGATAAGAAACATCTGCATTCTATTGCTTACTACAGTTGTAAGCTTACAATCGCTGAATTGAACTATGAGATACATGATAAGAAGTTACTAACTATTGTTAATTCTTTCAAATAATGAAGAGTGTATTTGAAAGAATCTAAACATCAGATTCAAGTATATACAAATTATAAGAATCTATTATACTTCACGATCATGAAAGTTTTGAATCAAAGACAGATCAGATGATCAAAGAAATTATCATCATACAACTTTCAAATTCAATATTGAAAGAGATCTGAAAACTTGAAGATCAATGTCTTAAGCAGAAGAGCAGATCACATGACAGATAGATCACAGATAAATCAGACTATTTTACAATAGAATCAAAATGATTTCATTGTCTACAATAAACAAAATGCAGCTACGTTATGAATTTACAATCGAGATCTTGAAAAATAAATAAAGCTAAAGTTAGCAAAGAACTCAGTCGCACAGAATATTATAGAGAATATCGCTGACAACGCAAACTTTGAGATAATCAACGAAATACTAACGTTTCAAGATCTTATCTATGTTTCAACAAGATGCAAACAAGAGATAATAAGCAATTATCACAAGTCAATGATACATGAACATTAGAATTTGAATAAAATCATTGAAAGAATATTTAGAATCTACTACTTCTTTAAGATGAGAAAGCAAATAGAAGATATCATAAGAAAGTGCAACATATGCATTTGAACAAAGCATAGTCAACACAGACTCTGTGAACTTTTGAAAAGTCTCAACACATCAAATCATGCATGAAAAAGCATAGCTTTGAACTTTATAGTCAAGTTATCAAAGTCAAAAGAAAGAGTTATGAGAATAATGTACAACTTTATATTGATGATCACAGACAGACTAATCAAATATGAATACTTCTTGTCATACAAGAAAGTAACATTTGCAGAAGATTTAACATACACATTTCTTAGAATGATTGTAGCAAATCATGAATTATCAGATGAGATAATTTTGAATAGAGACAAGCTCTTTACATTAAAATTCTGAAAATTGTTGATGAATCAATTGAGAATTCATCATAAGCTGTTTACAGCTTATCATTTACAGATGAATGAACAAATGAAAAGAATAAATCAGACACTGAAACAGTATCTAAGAATGCTATATTAATTATAGATAAAATGATTGAATACAGTTACTGTTAGTAGCACAGTTGACTTTCAATAGCACAACGATGAAAGTAATCAGCATGTCATTATTCTTTGCAAACTATGAGTTCGAGTTGAAAACTCTCAAGAAATTATGTAAGTTTGTACAAATAGCTCAAAAAGTTACAATACAGATCAAATAAATACATTTGTTACACAAAGAGTTGCAGAAGAACATTCAGTTTCTAAGCAAATGCATGATTCTGTATACAAATAAGAAAAGAGATAGAAAACTTACTCTTAAAAAGAAAGACAAAGTTTATTTATTAAAACAAAATATTAAAATGAAAAGATTAAGTAACAAGTTGAATCACATGAAATTAGAATCATTTGAAATTCTAGAAGAAAAGAAATCGATTAACTATAAGTTAAATCTTTCAGCATTTATGAAAATACACTTAATATTTCATATTTTTCTTTTGAAGTCTGCAAACTTGAATTCATTAATTCAAACAGAATCTTCAGAAATTGATTCAAAGAATTAAAACGTTGAGTACAAAGTAAAAAATATACTAAATCAACAGAATATTGAAGATCAGTCTCATTGATTAGTCAAGTGAAAAGATTATGAACATATCAAGAACACTTGAAAATCAAGAAGAAATCTCAAGAACTATCAGATGCTTCTGTGACAGTTTCAGTTAAGAAACTCAATCAGTCAAAGTTTGATGAAATCTCAATCTGCTTGAAAAACACATCAAAAAAAAGATCATTTAATGATGATTCACTAATCTTTGTCTCTTCTTTTTCAAGCTCAATAATGTTTCAAAACTTTCATTTGATCATCATTTGTTTCTTGTTCTTCAGAAACATAAATTGATTTTGCAAATGAGTAGTTCTTGTGAAAATCTCTTGCATCTGCTTATGAGTGTTCAGCAGCTCATGAAGAACGCGATCATGTTCTGTCTTTATTCTTTTTCACTTCATCATTGAAAAAGTAAGATTACACTTGTGATCGAGATGCACACACTTGATGCAACGATCAGATTCATTATTGACATGACATTTCTTTTGCAAGTGACTGCAGTGTTTACAAGAATGCATAATAGCACGCTCAAAATTTGTACGCTCAAGAAAATCTTTGCAACGCAAGATAGAATTTTTTGTTGTGTAATGAAAAGATATAAAAGAAAAGTGATTTTCAAAATGAAAATTTTAAAAAAAGATCTAGTGTTAGAACTCTCTTGCAGATGATTAGATAAAGCAATGATTAAATAATCATTGAGTAATCAGAGTCTTGAAGTGATTGCTTTGATTGCTTGAATCAGAAGTGATCACAGTGAGCATGATGAGCATGATGCTCATCTTGCTCATCTTGCTCAAGAATGATCAGAAAGATCATTCAGAGCAGAAATGACTTGACACAATTCTTTTATATTTATATAATGATGATCATTCTCTTAGATAGAAGCTTCATGCTCAACTCATGTAATAGTCAATACAGTTTATTGTTTTAGCTATTCTCAAATCTTCAGTCTAGTGATTAGTTTATTACTATACTGATCTTTGTTTATATCTTGTGTTGTTAAAGAAACAATCGTTACATCATCTCACAGCAAGATACAAGTGATTTGTAATTTCAACGTTAAATTTACTAGTAAATTAAGTTCACATTATGTAAAACTGCAACATTAAATACATGATCTTCATGTTAAATTTAAACATCATCAAAGTGTTTGATTAAGTTTTGCACATCAGATTGCTACATACATTGAAAATGAGAAGAATGTTGAACTATATAGTCAAATAAGCATGCAGCTTTCTAAAGAACATAGAGACATCATTGATATTCAATGAGCAAGCAAGCACTATGTGCAAGATTAACGCAGACATATTTTAAAAATCTTTCATTTTATTAATTTATTTTCTTTCTTTCAATGCAAGTTTAATTGAAAAATGCAAAACATTGAAAATTGAAATTGAAATGCTTAACTTCATAAATGACATTAACATTCTAGTTTATGACAAATTCATTGAAGAAATTTGTAAAACATTAAGTAAGATACATAATATTTGCGTGAAGTGAATTCAAACTCATGACACAACGTTTGCATCAGAAAAATATGAGTTTACATATTTCACTAGAAAATTAAGAAAATTTGACATGATGATTAATATACAAATAGAAAGCTCAGTGATTAAGTCAAAGTCAGATGTGCAAGTTTTAAAAATTCAACTGAACATGAAACTGCAATGAAGTGCACATCTTTGACAGATAAAAGCAAGTCACGTCATAAGAATGCTTATGCTTAATCATTGAAAAATCTCATCAAGTATTTAATCACGTAATTAGTTGATAAATTAAATGATTTATCGTTTTGATCAATCTTTCTTCTTATAAGATCACTTTGACGTGATTAGCTGCGAGCGTATACCTAATAACTTAAATGACATCGTTTATCACATTGACATCGTTTATCACATTGACATGAATCATTAAAATGACATGAATCATCAAAATAACACTGCTGACACTGATTATTCTGATTCTATATGCTCAATTCTATCTGCTCAAGCGCATGCAAAAGCAAGATATTAAATCAATGAATTTATTATTTAACTAGTTATTTAATCATCTATTTGAATGAATTGTTGACTATGTAGAGTATTTGATAGAGAATTATAAAGAAAGTCAAACATGAATGCTCAATAGAGAAACATGAAGAGTGCTTGATAGAGAAACATGAAGAGTGCTTGATAGAAAAACATGAAGAGTGCTTGATAGAGAAACATGAAGAATGCTTGATAGAGAATCATGAAAGAAGTTATGTAGAAAGCACTGTTCAACTCATGTTATGCGCTTAATTGACAAGTAATTTGAAGCATGTAGAAAGTTTAATAAAGCATTTGATAGAAAGCTTGATCGAAAGCTCGATTAAAAGCTCAGTAGAAAGATCACTAGAAAGATCAGTAGAAAGTTCAGTAGAAAGCTCGATTGAAAGATCAGTAGAAAGATCAGTAGAAAGATCAGTAGAAAGATCAGTAGAAAGATTAATAGAAAGATCAGTAGAAAGATCAGTAGAAAGATCAGTAGAAAGATCAGTAGAAAGATCAGTAAGAAGATCAGTAGAAAGCTCAGTAAAAAGCTCAATTGAAAGATCAGTAGAAAGATCAGTAGAAAGCTCAATTAAAAGATCAGTAGAAAGATCAGTAGAAAGATCAGTAGAAAGATCAGTAAGAAGATCAGTAGAAAACTCAGTAGAAAGCTCGATCGAAAGATCAGTAAAAAGCTCAGTAGAAAGATCAGTAGAAAGCTTGATCAAAAAATCAGTAGAAAGATCAGTAGAAAGATCAATAGAAAGATCAGTAGAAAGATCAGTAGAAAGCTCGGCAGAAAGATTAGTAGAAAGTTTGATATTGAGTTATGAAGAGTGCATTCTATTGAGTCAGTTAGCATTATTTCATAGGAAATAAAAAGTAGAAACTGTTTTATGAAGAAAGAAAGAAGTGAGAAGAAGTAAATACTCTGAATCTTCTGAATTTTCTAGCGTTGATCTTCAACTGAGAGCGAAGATTACTAATCACAGAGATAACAGTACTGTTTTCAAGTCATGTAGAAAGCATTGTTTGAAGCATTGTTTGATGTGTTTTATACGTTCAATTGACGCATTTGATAAAGCGTTTGATAAAGAGATTGATAAAGCGAGTAAATGAAGCAAGTAGATGAGCGAGTAGAATGATGAGCATGTAAAGTGACGAGTAAAATGATAAGTATGTAAAATGACGAGTAAAGTGATGAGTATGTAGAATGATGAGTAGAATGATGAGCATGTAAAGTGATGAGTAGAATGATGAGTATGTAGAATGACGAGTAGAATGATGAGTATGTAGAATGATGAGTAGAATGATGAGTATGTAGAATGATGAGTAGAGTGATGAGTATGTAGAGTGATGAGTAGAATGATGAGCATGTAGAATGCGAAGAACGAAAATGTTATTAAACTGTTTAATGATGCTGTTAATCATTTAATTATCTATGCACAAAGATAAATGATTCAATTTATCAGTTATTAGATCTAAGTTTGAGATTAATGACGTAATTTAATGATGTTTGATTGAATCTATAATTTGATTATCTGTCAATAATGTCAACGATGTCAACGTGATGATTAGCTGCGTGTGATTGACTAATTAGCACTCGAGAATTTGTCAATGATCATTTAAAAATCTTCAAATGAAAAACAACTTTCACAAAAGTGAGACAAATGTACTTAGTTGTAATGAAATCAGAAATCACATTCAAAGCATCAATTTAATATCAGCGTGACAAAGAGAAAAAACTGTCAAACAAGAAATGCAAACTAAAAATTTTGTAAAATCAGACTTTACATCATGTTGCAAAAGTGTTTAAAAGAATAAGCATCAAGATGTTAAAGATTGAAATGTATATAAGTTTGCTGCATGTTTATTTGAACATGCTGCAGAATAAAGTTACATTACGCAGTTAAGTCAACAATAGAACGCAAGAGATTAAATGAACATACAAATTCATACATGTTCAACTGATGAAAATTAATCATCTCATCTTTCATTCTTTTGTCATCAAGAAAATAATGCTTCTGAACACATTTATTTAAGAAGATGCAATAATGCAATTTAAATGCAAATAATTTGATCTTTCTACAATGATTTTAATAAGTGATAACATTGCGATAGTGTTATATCACAAAGATTAATGAAAGCAATGATGAGAAAAATACAAGAAACACATTGCAAACATTAATGCAATTTCAGCACAAAGCTTTCATTTAGTCAATAAGATGATAAAGATGCATGATGATTTTCAGAAGATTGAAAACACTCTTGCAATTTACATCAGAATTGAATGCATAAATTTTAATGTTTATTTGCATTCAAGAAATGTTTCAAGCATGAATAGTTTGCAATGCAACTGCAAATAAAATCATCAGACAGCAAAGCATGTACTTATGCATTGCTTGAACTGAACGCATCTGCAATCAAGAATGCTACGTGATATCAATTTCTTAAACTATCAAATAATCATTGTGATCACGAAAGATTTCAGAGCAGCAGTAAGAATGATGATGAAAATGAAACTTTTGAAGCAATTTAAAGTGATTAAAACACTCATTCTTTAACATGTAATCAACATGAACAAATTTGATACATAGTTTTAATCTTGTCATTTCAACTGCGTGAAGCAGTTATATAAATAGTGAGTGATTTTCTATCTTAAAGAGTTTTGTTCACTCGATACACATAGCATAAAGTTTCTCATGAGTTGATTTAATTGATGTCACAAAAATGTATGAATTTATTGTTATTATAAATGTTAAAAGAAATTGATTGATTGATTGATTGATTGATTGATCATACACTCTTGTGACATTAATTTAAGTTCAACTCATAAGAGAAAACTATGCTATGTATATTGAATGAACAAAACTCTCTGAGAAAGAAAATCGCTCGTCGACTATACAGCAACTGCATGTCGTTGAAATAACAACGCTGAAACAATAGTATCAGTAATGAATCTATAACTTTTATTCAGCGCGTGATGCTTGAACTCTTGATGCGTGTCTGTGCTGTTTTCTTGCTATGCATCGTTCTTGCTCTGCTCTTCATTGATAATATTCTATACAACGATATCTCGATCTTTGATCGCGAAGATCATGATTTCTTTGCACTTGTGATGCTCATAATTGTAATGTTGAAACTGTGTTCTTTGCTCGATGATTGTCATTCATCGAGCAAGAAAATATGTGATGAAAGAGAGATGTATACGATAAAAAGATAGAGTGTGATTGTACATGACTTTATTTTGCTCTTGTCTTATGTCACATAGATGTTAAATGTGTTATCAATATAAATGTGTGATTGCAGTCGTAGTTGAATGCTTAGCTCTGATCAATAGTAAAGAATGCATTCTGATCATTCTTCAATGCTTTCGATCATTCACATAGATAGATGCACAACTTGTCGTTATAAGTAAAGAAGTTGAGTTCATCAAGCTCTCTCAGTATATCAACACAGTCGACAAGTCACTACTTCTTTGATCACATATAATCATGAACTCAAGACTTAACATCTGAATCAACTATTCTACTCAGTATCTTTTCATCACTTACTGTTCATGACGTCAATGAGTAGAGAAGTTGAGCTCAATGAGCTTCTTCAGTATATCAACACAGTTGATGAGTCACAACTTCTTCAATCACTTATAATTACAATCTTAAGACTCATCATCTGACTTGACTATTTCACTAGTGATATCTTTTCATCTTATACTGACATTGACTTGTCATTAATCTTCTTTGTGAATTGTAGCTGTTAGAAAGAGTGCTGTCGCATGAATGAAAACTCTGCATGACAGCTTTCATGATCACGCAACGTTCTAACTTTGATCAAACTGCGTTAAATTGAGATTTCTTAACTCTTCTGACTTCTATTCTGCAATAGAATCAAAAGCTTCATAGTCAACATCATGTATAAATAAATCTTGTTATTGATCTGTTAAAAAAAATTATGAAATACATGATCAGAAGCTTTTAATCATAGTAATGATGTTTAAACATTAATGACACTATGTAGAAAATAATTATCATACTGTTAAAGTTTTGACTAATCATAATAATTTGAAGAATTTTATGAATGTTTAAAAGTTAAATGAAAAACAAGTTAAATAAATCATGAGATTGTTGATCTGTAATTTTGAAATAATACATAAATCAGAAAAGATAAACTTAATTAATGTATTATTAAAATGATTTAATTATAAGAATGAAAATGTGATAATTAAGTTTACTAGATGAATAGATGAGATCTATAAGAATGATATGACAATGTGATATTCTAAGCAGACACAGAATGAATATATATTATGATAAAGCTAATTATTAAGAAGTTTTTGATAACTTGAGAAGATCAATTGACTATAAAGAATTTGTCAAGCATTGTCAAGTTGAGCATGATATAACTTATGATATATTAAGTTGAAGATATGATGTAATCTAAATGATGTCTTGACAAAGTCATAGAGTTTCAGAGCTAACTCAGATCTGATCTTCAATTTAGTCTTTGACTTTAGTCTCTGATTTAACTTTTATGAGTCAATTCATCATGACAATTGTTTTTTTTTTAAGTGAGTTCATTCTTAATCTCAATAATCAATATCTTGATTTATCTTGATAAATGATGACGTGTACTCATGATTTCACTCTAGAAGCTTTTGATAAAAATCTTCAAATCTTCATGAGAAAACAAGAAAAAGAGAAACTTTTGATTGAATGATGATTCATCTTCAATTATAATGCGTGTAGATGACATTATAAATAGTATATGTAATGTGTAGTTAACGTAGATGACAGCATCAATTGTGTGTGAATAATGCATAAACATTGCTTATCTTTCGATTAAATTGTGTTGTTGAGATGATAAAGCATAAACAAGAGTGAATAATAATCATTGTTTTATTTATCATTCTTTCAATTCTTCTCAATCTTCATCTTCTTTTCATCTTATTTTCATTCTGTATCAAAGTTTTTTTTCACAACTTTGATAAAGAATTGCTTGTACAGATAATTATATTAGTATTTACTTGAAAAAACTTTGTTTCAAGTATTAAAATGACGTGCGCTTGATTTATGATGACTTCAAAGACGTGAAAGATCAACAAAGTTGATGACAAAGCTGATGACAAAGCTGATGACAAAGCTGATGATGTAAGCAAGATATGCAATGCTTATTCTAAATTTCTTTAATCAAGACTGCAATCTAACAATCATAGATCATCATAAAGAAGTCTACTCTTTGACATCTTTGCAATCATATGACGTCATCTTCTGTTTTGAAACTCATTACATTTATTGATTCTGAAGATGATCTGAATGTTTCTGATGAAAAGATGAGTAACGAAATGAGTTTTGACACTTTCTCAGCATCAGAATTCTTACTCGACTCGTCTTAAACTTCTAGCAATAAAAGAATGATAAGTTGAATACTCAGCGTTTAGATGTCGTTACTGATTCTTTTCAGCTTTCAGTCGTGAGAATTAGCGAAAGAAGTGCTGATGCTTCTGAGATATCAAACAGAGTAATGTGCATTAAATGTGCATGTAGATTTCATGATGAAGAGACAATGCAAAGCTGTGATATTTAGTTTCATGAAAAAGTGATGTATTGATGCTGCATCTAATGTGCAAAGAAAAATGTCTCATGCATTGCAATGAGTAAACTTACTCAATGCGCTCACTAAACACTTATGTTTAAATTCTTAAATTTCGAATGTATGCATTCAAACATTAAATGAGTCTTTTTGACTTGAAACAATATTCAAAACTGTATCAGAAGATGATGATGTGATCTTTATTACAATCTTTATGATCAATCAGATGAAACTGAGAAAGAAGTTCATGATTGCAACGCATGTGAAAGATTGTTTAAATGACATACATAAGTTTAAATCATTTGATGTACAGAAGCTGCAGCTGAAAGAAGCAATGACAGCTAATGACATTGCTTGCAATGCGCTCAACATGTTTCATTATTCTGTATGTTCTATCGTGTTTTGATATCATTTAATCACAGTTCTATAACTGACATGATATATTTATAAATGAATCTGCTTGGTCTTGATTTGCTCATCTTACATCTCAATGTAAATCTTAAGATGAGTGAGAAGAAGAAAACTGTGATTACGTCTTTTGCAAAAGATAACTGATGAAGTTGATGTGATTATGCTGAGATTACGCTTTCATGTCGAGCGCGTTTTGCATCTCTGCGCTTTTTTCTTCTGTCTGTGTTTTTTCTTCTGTCTGTGTTTTTTCTTTTGTTTGAGTGTTAATATTTCTACATGATCATCTCATTAAAGAATGAGAATCATCATAATACAGTGATTCTCTTTCTTTCTAATCATGAATTTATGCTTGAAAGTGAGTGACTATACTTTTCATTCATGTTTCAGCCTCATTTCAAAAGCTTCTTTAAGCTTCAAGACTTCTTTCATATCTTTGCTCAATACTCATTGATTATATTTCATGAAATATTCTTTTCATTGTATCTTATAATATAAGATTCTCTTTTCTTTTCACTTCTATAAAATCATTTCTACTTTTCATTCTTACTCATCATCAATAAGCTTAAGAGTGAAATACTTGAGTATAGAATCATCATTTAATCTACAATTATACAACTTTAAGAAAGATACATGAAAGACAGAATGAATTTTATAAATGATTAAAAGATTCAAACAATAATTCTGCTTATTTATAAATTCTTGTATATGAAAGAACTTTAGCATCTTATTTGATAACTTCTTGCTCAACTTCTTTTGCTTCAGATTTTTTGTTAATAGCATGATTAAATCATTAACATTAAAGAACTTAAACTTATGTTTTTGATTATAGTACTTTGTCTGAGCATCGATTGTGTTTTATCATCATTGCGTCAATGTGTTTTGCACATCTTGCAGCATTTCAATGCATTTTTTTGCTGCTGACACTTCTTCTTTCATAGCATCATTCTTGATGTGTATGTCAAAGATTAACTTGTAATCATACATGATTTTAGAGAGATTACAGCTCAACAAAGAGTGCTTCGTCTGATAATACATGAACTCAACTACAAGTAAAAGCGTAGTTCAGTCATCTTGCTTTTTTGAACAATATACTCGTAGATAATGTTTCAACGTTTGATTCTGTTGTTCTGTCTGATCATCTGTTTGCGAATAAAAAATGATGCTTAATCATCATTTCATCTTCGCATGAAAACAGATCTCTGATCAGAATGCATTGATAAATCAACTATCTTTATCAATGATTATATCATTTAAGATCTCATATCTTAGTGCAATTTTCTCAAAGAACAACTTTGCTAACTTTACGACAGTCAAAGTTTTCTTCATAAACAGATAACACATCATCTTCATGTAATGATCGACTATCATAAGAATCAAGTCATATACAACTTCTTTTCATTTACTAAACGACAGATCTGTTATGAAATTTAAAGTAATTTCTTTTCAGAAATCTGTAAATCGAGATAATGATTTTAACTCATCATATGATAAATGACATTTCATCTTTACTCTCTGACAAATGTCACAAGTATTTATATACTCTTTGACATTCTTGATCATACTTTTTCAGTAATATTTGCAATTTAATAGCTTGTTGATCTTGTCAATATCAAAATGTCTTGCTAATGAATCATCATGATGATGTTTCGATAACTCTTCTCTGACAGAAAGATCTTCTAAAACATATAATAATTCGTTGTACTTTATCATTTCTTGATTATTTAATATTCAAGCTTTGACGTCATTCTTTTATATATTCATCGTTTCATCTGCTTTTAATCTCACAGTAAATTAATTTTCTTGCTGTAAGATCTTAATGAGTTCAACTATGAATTTACTACTAAAGTTGTATATCATTTCATGAATTATCAATACTTTGACAATTGCATGTGAAATGAGTTGTTTGCAATCAACAGTTTCAACAACAGAATTAAGCTGTTTCTCAGCTACGTTGCAATCTTTATGAATCAATGTTTCAACATCTGTGCTTCTTGAAGTTGTTGATTCAAATTGAGAGATTCTATTTCTTGAAAAATGTACTTCATCTAAATGCATTTCTCGCACTGTTAAAATCATGATTCTCAGCAGCATACTTCTGACATGCATTGCTGAACATGTACTCATGTTTTCATTAACACTGTGAACAGACATTTTCTCAACTTCGTTAATCACTCATGTACAGTAGATTTCATCTTGCGATCTACTTTTGACATGTTTCGCTGAATATCTTCATTCATTGACATTGTGAATAAATGTCTTGTTAACATTATTAATCATTCATGTTCATCAATGAGTTTCATCTTGCAGTCTGCTTTTGACATGTTCTGCTGAATACTTGTTCATACTTATACTGTGAATGAACGTCTTCTCGACATCATTAATCATTTATATACAGAATAATTCTCTGATCGCTATGAATATAAAGTTATTTAAGCTTTCTATTCTAGTCAGCTTTCACTGCAGAGTGAGCAGCAAATGATTTGCAAAAATGTTCTCACTCTTATAGTCAGATCATTTTAATGATACATTAATTGAGTTTGTCTTTTCTGATCTATGCGCTATTTCAAAGTTGCAGATCAACAATCTCATGATTCATCTGACTTGTTTTTCATTTAGCTTTCAAATGTTTATAAAACTCTTCAGATTATTATGATCAGTCAGAACTTTGACAGTATGATAATTGTCTTTCACATAGTATCATCAATGTTTAAACATCGCTACTATGACTAGAAGTTTCTGATCATATGTCTCATAGTTTCTTTCAATGTCTATCATCATTTTGAATCAGAATGTAATCAAATGTCACTGATCTTCATCATCTGACTGAGACAAAATATTCGCGACTGCATAATTAAATGCGTTGATCTCAATGTGTATATGTCGCTCTGAATCAAAGTGTCTTAGTATAAACATCTTCATAAAGACGTTGCGAAGCTGATTAAAAGCTTGTTTCGCTTTGCTCAATCATATAAATGAGCTCATTTTTACATCTTTTACACTATCTCTCAGCAGTTCTGTTAAAGATTCTGCTATTTGAGAGTAGTGATGTATAAAACGTCGATAGAAATTGATGAATCTTAGAAAAACTTGTATTTCTTGATACATCTTCGATTTGAATCATGTTTTGATGATGTCTATTCTACTTAAATTGAAGATTCATTAAAATGCTTTCTGTGAATATGATAAATTCTAGAAAGTTCACTTTAGTGATGAAGAATGTACATTTTTTCAAGCTAGCATATAGCTTGAACTTTCTTAGTCTCTTCAGAATCTGCTTCACGTGATCTACATGATCAGTCTTCTCTACGAAGAAGATTAGAATGTTATTCAGATAAACAACACAAAAGTCATTTAAAAGCTTTGACAAGATCTTATTAATATAAGTCTGAAAGATGACAGACGCATTGATCAAATCAAACAACATGATAATATATTTGAAGTGATCATAACAAGTACAAAACGTCGTTTTTCACTCATCTTCACGTTGAATTCTGAAATGATGATACGCATTCTTCAGATTTAATTTAATGAACTGCTTGACTCAACTGAGTCTGTTTAAAGTTTCACTAATTAAAGACAGTGAATGATGATTCTTGACAGTGATTTTATTCAGATCTCAATAGTTTATGCATAAATGAAGACTATCATTCTTTTTGAGAATGAATAAAATAGACGCGTCAGTCAAGCTGATGAAGTGCTTAATTTATTCTTTTGCTAAGACATCATTTAAATACTGTCTCAGAGTCGCTAACTCTGTATTCGACAGATTATACAATGATTCATATGATGACTTTGCAGTGATTTCGATTGCATGATCATGATCTTCATGCAAAAGCAATTTGTCAACACTTTCTGTTAAGAATACATCTTCATAGTCTTTCAATTCAATGAGTAAAGTCTGCATTTTAAATGCATTTGTGATATGACTTGTCACATTATTCATTGCTTTCACTTGATGTTCAATGATCAACTCTTTGACGACGTTGATCATGACAAAAGCATACACAGTAGACTCATTTTGTAGAGCTTTCGCAAATGCTTATGTGAAAAACAACTCAAATGCATGCTCATTCATGTTGAAATGTTATGTTTTTACAATCATGTTTATTCAAATACACTTGAATTACATACTTGATATACTCAGAATCAAGAAAGATTCTTTCTTGTTGATAGTATAGAAGATACTTATATCTTTTTTCTTTATATCTCAGCTGTTTCTCAGTCAATAACACATCTTATAAACGTCATAATAATAAACATTTTAATCATTCATTCAAATAAATTTTGAAAGATCAACGTTCAGCAATGACATATCTTGCTCAATGATGAAACGTTGACTAATCATGTTCATCTTGACATCAATATTCATGTGAATCTTCATTTCTGTCTTCTGATTTCTCTGAATTACATGCTTCTTATATATAAAAGTCTTTACGAAGAGAACTTCTTGTTTTTTCCTTGATGATTTGAAGCATTCATTGAAAGCTTGTCTTTTCTTGAAATCTTGAAATGACTTATATGTGATATTGAATTGATGAATACTTGATTTGCATCAGATTCTTTTGATTTATTCTTAATCTTTTCATCTTTACAATCAGTAAAGTAATGATTCTTTCAATTGCACATGTAACACATTATGTTGAACAAATTCTTGCTATAACATGATGAAGCATGTGAGCTTGTCTTTGATGAAGAGTTAAGTTTAGTCAATCAATGAAATTTCTTTTGCTTTAAATGAGTTTTCTTGTTGATTTTATCTTAATCATGTAAGTTCTCGTCTTAAGATCATTTCGATGACAAGACATGTTCTTTTCATATATTTGTTTTCAATCAAGCGACAAGATCAATTAATGCATTTCATGTGATAGAAATTGACTGCACATTAGTAATGATCACACGCAGCTCAGATCTCAACTTGATGAATAAATGAGTTCGCTTATGCTCATCATTATACAACGAAAGTTGATGTTTCAGAATGCTCAAATGAGCTGCAAACATTCATATCATTTGATCTGAACATTATGATGCATTCACATACTGCTGAGTCACGTTTATGTCTCGATTCATCAAATCTTTGATTAAATTCAGAAGAAAGTCAATAAAATTGAATTACATCTGCTGAGCTGCAAACATAATTTCTTCGTGATCAAATCAAAGTTTCTTTGATTCACTCTTCAAATAAATCATGCAGTACAAAATTTTTTTCTCATCACTTTCAAAATGTTAAGAAATATTTCAAAATAAGATTTCAACATCATGAATTCACTCTCTATGTTTTCTTATGATTTTGTCATGATACTTCTTCAAAGACATTGAGAATCTTTGCTTTTGCAAGATGATTTCATGATGACTTCGTTTCATCATCGTCAACATTATGAAGATGATGCATAAATCATTCAAATTCTTCGTGAAAGCTCAAGTGAAAGCTCAATAACTTTTCTTTGTTATTTCAATGACTTGCAGAATCTCAATCTTTGATTGAATAACTGTTAACTTTTGTTTCTTTTGCAGTTCATCATGTTGAAGCATTGCTCATGTCAGCTGTTCATTAATATCAAGAAAGAATTCATCTTTTGCTTCTTCACTTTCTGATTTTGTTATGCAACGTTCGTTTTCTGATATGATGTTTTACAAGATCAAGATATCGTTGTTTTAATTCTGTTGCAATCATGTTGCTGTTATCATGCTTGAGTATTGAATCATCACTTTTAAGAAGAGTTTGAAATAATTAGAACTGTAATGATTGAGTTTACTAAATGAATAAATGAAGTCTATAAGAATGATATGACAATGTAATATTCTAAGCAGACACAGAATGAGTATATATTATGATAGAGTTAATTATTAAGAAGTTCTCGATAACTCAAGAGAATTGATCAACTATAGAAAGTTTGTCAAGCATTGTTAAGTTGAGCATGACATAACTCATGATATATTAAGTTGAAGATATGACGTAGTTTAAATGATATCTTAACAAAGTCATAAAGTTTTAGAGTTAACTCAGATCTGATCTTCAATCTAATCTTTGACTTTAGTCTCTGATTTAACTTCTATGAGTTAATTCATCATGATAGAAAACATTTTTGCAAAACATTTATTACTTACTTTGCAACGAAAGCTGACTAAAATAAAAAGCTTAAATAACTTTATATTCATAGTAATTAAAGAATTATACTGTATATGAGTGATAAATGATGTCGAGAAGATGTTCATTCACAGTATAAGTATGAATAAATATTCAGCAGAACATGTTGAAAGCAGACTGCAAGATAAAATTTATTGAATATAATTAATAAATAATGTTGAGAAGATGTTCATTTACAATGTCAATGAGAGAAAATATTCAATTAATCATGTTGAAAGCATGTTGCAAGATAAAATTTACTGTACATAAGTGATTAACAAAGTCAAGAAAATGTTTGTTTACAATGTTAATGAAAACATGAATATGTGTTCAGCAATGCATGTCAGAAGTATGCTGCTGAGAATCATGATTTTAACAGTGCAAGAAACACATCTAAATGAAGTATATTTTTTAAGAAATAAAATTTCTCAACTTAAATTAATAATTTTAAAAAGAACAGATGTTGAAACATTAACTCATAAAAATCATAACATAGTTAAGAAATAACTTAATTCTGTTATTGAAACTGTTAATTGCAAACAACTCATTTTACATACAATTGTCAAAGTATTGATAATTCATGAAATAATATACAACTTTAATAATAAATTCATAGTCAAGTTCATTAAGATCTTACAGTAAGAAGATGAATTTACTGTAGAGTCAAAAGCAGATGAAATGATGAATATATGAAAGAGTGATGTCAAAGCTTAAACATTGAATAGTTAAGAAATGATAAAGTACAATGAATCATTATATGTTTCAGAAGATTTTTCTGTTAGAGAAAAGTTACTGAAACATCATAATGATGATTTCTTAGCGAAACATTTTGATGCTGACAAGATCAACATCACTAAAGTAGTTAGTTGATGAAGAAGAACGAGTGCGAGTTGTCATAAAATATTATGTCGCTAATTCTATTTTGATGATCACTAGATTTAGTTGAGAAGAATGTATATGTAGTGAAATGAAGAATGTACATGTAGTGAAAAGAGATGTGCGTTTAGTGATTCTCTACTTTAACGCTATTTTATCAAAGTTCTCAACATTCATGAGTATACAAGAAAATTAATAATCTTTTTGTTATTTACATTTAAATTGCTTTCTGTTGCATTTTCGTTTCTATGAGACTCTGTGCATTCGCTTTACTTCTTTGTATCTTGAACTCTGTAGACTCTAGGATGGCCTCTGTTAGTACACGCCTCGCTGACGAGGCAGCTTCTATAGCTTGGTCTATAAGTAATTCAAGCCCGCTATGTTCTGAGCGTCTTGTATTTGATGGCCTTGAAATATCACCCTTTACCCAGATCTCGATGAGCTCGTCGCGAGATTGCAGGTAGCCTACTACACATGCAGCTACCATCTCTTGATGTTCTGCTGGATCAGGATCCACTATTATGCTAGTAGACGTACCGGCGCCATCGCTTTTGAAGTTCGAATCCTGTGGGTGCTGCAAAGGTATTTGGTTTGGCTGGCGAACTATTGCAGCAACTCCGCCAGTTACGAGATCGATACAGTCAATGCCAGCATCAGCGATAGCAGCAGAGGCTACTGTGATGCATCCCGAAAGGATTGACATCAGGCCCCATCCATTCGCATGCCCATCATCGCTCCTTGTTATCCCTCTCCCGTCATCCTCCAAGCGATCTTCCTCCCCCTCGAGGACAGTAATGTTGACCTCCAGGCCACTCTTCGGCCACCGCTCACCAATCAAAATCCCACGAAGTGCGGTCTCAAGGTGAGCGCTAAGATCTCGTTCGCTGGAGTCACGGATATAGCCCTTTCTCTCTCGTGCTGCGAAAGGTGCAAAATTGACATGGGTTGAGAGAAGGAGGTGAGAGGAGAAGGTTGCAGATCTGGGAAGAGGCCGTGGGCCATGTACAGTACACGTCAGCTTCAGCCCGGATGAGTTGGTCCTGAGGGATTTGACTCCCGAAATAGGCTGGGTAGAAGGTTCAAGCTCAAAGTATGCAGAGCCCGACGCCGACGGTGTAAGGCCAGTTTTGAGGACTACATCGATTCCAATTAATCAGAGGTGTCTTGGGGAAATCGAAAAGACCAACGCGTATGGAAAAGGCAGTGCAATACCTACAGATCTTCCGGAGCTCAGACGGCGCCCTGGTGCGCCCTTTGCGCTCCGCTAAGGCGACTTTCGCGACGGTAGGCGAAGAAGCAAATGCTGGCGGTGCCGTACCCCCAGGCGGGCCGTTGACACGCCTTCTGTCCGTCATGATGTATTCGATGCTCAGTAGTCACGCATCACTGTGCCATAAGATTGACAATTTCGAAACGTTGGGAAACCATCTGTATGACATAGGAGTTTGCCTAGTAACTTATTGACCAGTTAGCAGTTAAGGTTCGGTATTTGTATGAATACGCTAGCGCACGAAATTCTCGCAGTAAATTCAAACTTTGTCGAACCTTGAATCCGTTGTCCATCTTCTCTGCCCACAACCTACCACTATGTCTTAATAGAGACTGCTGCTGGTAAGTCTATCAGTTTGGCTCGTAATAGAGGTTGGAGCACGACATGAGGAAGACTTATCACACACGTTCTGGCTATTTCCATGCGCCGTTGAACAACATGCACTACCATCTGAACACTCAACTCTTCACGCTCCATGTACTTCTTGCAAATTGAATGAACCATACTGACTTATCTCAATCAAGGCATTGTAGGTAAGCCCTGACGATGGTGCTTACAATTGTGAGTGTTAGCCACTTTCTTTTTCTGAACACGTTACGGAAGACGCTCAAATCAAATGATGAAACCTTCATATCAGTTCTGCTACAGAAAAATCAGGACGACAACCTATACCAATCTTACCTTTTTCTGAACCCTCGTCTCAACAGCAAGCCTATAAGATGCCCTACTTGTTTGGGCCAGAAGCTGACTTTGGATAGCTATAGGACTATGCTAGCTCTTTATTCGAGGCTTCGTTAGGTCAGTTTGGTCCTATTTCTTTGAACGCGCAACGATGAACAAAGTCAATCCATTCCCTGAAGTCTACTCCCACCGAGCCACCCTCCCGCACCGGACTGGTTCCTCAAAGATCCGGGATGATAGGTTGTGTAGTATGTATCTGCCATTGATAGTGGCTCTTTGTCGCATCACGGTATGGTATGTAATGTGGCTTCTGAGCTCTGGGAATTCGTTGATCGTCTTGGTCCTCGTAAGCCTGGGGCCGGTAGGAAATGCTTGATTAAATCGGCTTTTCTGAGCACCAACAACGAATCCCTTGCTCGAAGCAACCGGCTCTGTAATACTTAGACCAGCTAACATATATCAGCAGTCCAGCCGTGTCTAGCGTTAGCGCTACTATTTGGAGTTCGTGCCAATAGCAAAGCACAACTTCAAGTAAACCGACTCGCAGTGGCAAGAGTACAGCTGGAGGCTGAGAAAGAAGATCAAGGCGGTCGCAAGCCGCCTTGCACCTCTGATTGACAATTCCGTCTCATACCCACTTGACTACCAAAGAAGCTGACGTGGATCAGCATCAAGTGTTCCGTGGCCTGTAAGAATTTGGCGGCGGTCATCATTCGGCTTTTGGGGATTGTAAGGGTCGCTGATAAAGACGTTAATAGACACCGAGTCTCATCCTGAAGGCGCTATTGGTAGTATTCTCGGACATAGAGATTTCATGAATCTGAGATATCTTTGCAAAGTCAAAATGTAGGGAGCACATACTCCTACGATGGCTCTCAATAATACTCACTTTTTGTAGCTATGTATCAGTAATTCAATAATAAACCCAATTCTGTAGATAACCTCACTGGCGATGTACGCTTGGCAGGCTGAAAGGAACTGCAGGGGTCTACAATTAGCGTGGAGACTTCGGATTACTCGTAAGCTGGTCCATGTCTTCCAACCATGTTTTCAACCCGCTAACCTCACAAACTCCACTTTAGCGACTCCGTAAATGTTTATGAGCTTTTTACATCTGTTCAGTGTGGCGAATAAAGGCCTTGTCCGAGAACTGTAAACCATACAACCTCTCTCAATCATACCTGCACCGTGTCACTCTTAAGACAGGACGGTCGCCGTGAGCGAATTTTAGGCGCCCCAGGGGCTGGAGGCACCGAATAAGGAGACAACGGTCTGGGATCGATAATCACTGGCTATTGAGGCTCAGTACCGTGACGCGGTGGAGGCGCCAGTAAGAGGATGAATAGGCATCATGCCTACGTGAACGGGCAGACGGCTTATCCTAGAGGTGGAGGGGGTCTTTCAATATCGCCGCATCGGTAAATAATCATGAGCGTCGCACTTGCAGATGCTAGGATTCATATATTTGGTATAAAATGACTGACACAGTGATACAAAAGATTTCAGCCACGATCACAGCCTGCTTGGCGGAGAAGGCGAGACTTGCTATTACGATTGGCCGCTGTAAGCGGTGCTTTGATGCTCATCCTTTTGTTCTTCCCATCTCTACGATTTGCCGTCCTCGGGACTTTATCACTTGGTCTGCTCTCGCCAGTTGAAGACCTCCAATTAGAAACTGTGAGATATTACGACCTGTCCAACGTGGGAGGAACGGCGAGAGGGTGGGAGAGAGAGGAAAGAGTTCTACTGTGTGCGCCTCTGCGAGATGCCGAATCCCACCTTCCAATGTTCTTCTCCCATCTCCGGAACTTTACATACCCGCATCACCTTATCGACCTAGCGTTTCTTGTGTCAGACTCGAAAGACAATACACTTCCCCTCCTGTCGCAGATGCTCACAGATTTACAACAAGACTCTGATCCGAAGCAACCATACGGAGAAATCTCAATCTTGGAGAAGGATTTTGGGCAAAAAGTCAACCAGGATGTCGAGAGCCGCCACGGATTCGCAGCCCAGGCTAGCAGAAGGAAACTGATGGCACAAGCTAGGAATTGGCTACTCAGCGCCGCACTGCGGCCAACCCATAGCTGGGTTTACTGGAGGGATGTCGATGTCGAGACTGCTCCATTCACGATCCTCGAGGATCTAATGCGACACAACAAGGACGTAATTGTCCCAAGTAAGTACATGAACTATGTTAAGGGTTAGTGATCTGATGTCACAATCACAGATGTCTGGCGGCCTCTACCGGATTGGCTTGGGGGTGAGCAGCCTTACGATCTTAATTCTTGGCAAGAGTCAGAAACCGCTCTGGCACTGGCCGACACATTGGATGAGGACGCGGTCATTGTTGAAGGATACGCAGAATACGCGACTTGGCGGCCACATCTTGCATACTTAAGGGACCCCTACGGCGACCCCGACATGGAGATGGAAATAGATGGTGTTGGTGGTGTTAGTATCCTGTCAAAAGCGAAGGTCTTCAGGTCAGGCGTTCATTTCCCAGCTTTTAGCTTTGAGAAACACGCAGAAACGGAGGGCTTCGGCAAGGTGAGTCCCAGGCGAGCCGTGCTCTCATGCAGCAGCATTAGCTAAAAGGGTCCGTAGATGGCCAAAAGAATGGACTTTTCAGTGGTTGGCCTGCCTCATTACACAGTGTGGCATCTTTACGAGCCAAGTGTCGATGACATACGTCACATGGAAGAAATGGAGCAAGAACGGATAGCCCGCGAGAAGGAAGAAAAAGAGCGAGCAGAGCGCATGAAGAAGATTAAGGAAGACTTCAATGATCCTAATAGCCAATGGGAAAAGGACAAAACTGATATTGAAGGGATTACCAAGAAAGAAGAAGAACTTCAGAAGCAACAGGAGGGGGATGAACGAGGTCCTATCTCTCAGCCTGGGAAGGAAACCGAAGAAGACAACAAGGCAAAGGCAGAAGTGAAAGAGGTTTGAGATGGAAAGGAAGACCCAAAGACAGAAGACGTCAATGCTGGTTAAGAAAGCCTAAGGAATCTGACTTTTAGTCGGTCCAGATTGCAGATCTTCCTTTGGTGAGGACATACCTTTCGCATAAAGGGCTTTGCTGGGTAGGGCCCAACGTTTCCTCTGTTCAGACGGTGTAGGTTATGTTATACATGATGTACAGAAGATTTCTCTTACAGCCTGAGAGCCGACATTGGGATCTGTGGAACACTCTTCTGGCAACGTCATCTCTCTATGTCTATCGTCCAGACAACGACTTCTGGCAGAGGCGTTTCGGCGAATGGGCAGGGTACGGTGCCATTGCATTTGACTTGTTTGTAGAATATATACCTTAGATAACGGCATCTTGTACAAGACAATTTTAGACACATCATTGATTTGTGTCGCTTGTACTCGAATTGCAATTAATTAAGAATATGAGGAAATCACGCAGATATCAATGTCAAAGAGCGCAGCTCGGTTGTTCAGAAGCTGTTCGCCGGCTTCTAAACCGCAATCCTGTACCGCAAATTGCCAGGCACTACTTCCAGCATCGTTACATCGAAGACCGACCACTGCCCAACGTACCATGGCCCTGACATACGCAAAAGTATGATATACAATTGTACTGGTTGAGGAAACGTCGTTACACTGGGTTGACACTGCATGACAAATCACAACGATGGCTTTCGCGAATTTATGAGATCTCAGGACCCAAAGCGTTATGAGAGCTATCCTTCGGTTTTAGCTTTCGGCGGCCGTGCTTCTATGGCGATTTCAACGCAAGATACCGATGGGGCTGATATGTTAACTCCATGTCCACCACCCCCCCAAGGGTCAGACATATCTATCGCCGTGGACCCTGTGGCTTTAATTACGACAGAATGTATCACGGTTACTTCTTCTATGAGAAAACATGCACGGTGGGCTCAGTCATCTGTTTCGGCCATTCTAGGAGGGGGGGGTCCTATGTCCGCTGGAAGAGACGCGAAGGGTTCATTACGGCTTAATGGCAAGAGCTCGGTATCACATACTTCACCAGGCACGTCTGCAAAGACTAGTAATGGGGTGGCGGTAGACAACGATAGCCTGGCAAGTCGTTGGGGTTTGAGAGGTAAGAAGGGCAAGAGCATACAGGATAATCCTCTCATGTCTGCCTTTGCTCGGCTCAGAAGCGATCTTAGGGGATGCACAGGTCAGTAGACAGGATTCGAAGTGTCTGTCTACATGACTGATTTCTGTACAGATATCAGAAGCTTCGACGTCCCATCTCTTTTACATCCCTTCCTACAAGTCATCCGCTCATCCTCAACCTCCGCTCCCATTACTTCGCTCGCACTCGTTGCAATCACTAAGTTCTTCGCATATAACCTTATCGGTAGAGAGTCTCCCAGGCTTTCATTAGCGATGCAGCTTCTGTCAGCCGCGATTACCCATTGTCGCTTCGAAGCCAGCGATTCCGCAGCGGACGAGACTGTGCTTCTAAGGATATTGAAGCTCATGGAAATGATGCTTTCTGGTCCTGGTGGGAATCTTCTTGGAGACGAAAGCGTTTGTGAAATGATGGAGACAGGCTTAAGCATGTGTTGCCAGATGCGCCTGTCAGAACTATTGAGACGATCAGCGGAGATGTCGATGATCAATATGTGCCAAATTGTGTTCGAGCGCTTAAAGTACTTGGAGATTGAAGCTGGCGAAGACATAGGTGCCTTAGATACAGACATCCGGGAGGGTATGAACTCCTTAAAAATGGACCCCTCTGTTAACGGCACAATTGTTGAGCCCCCGGAGAAAATTGTGGACGAAGGCAGGTTCTCAACGAACCTCGAGCGGCCAGACGTGGCACCCAAAACCTCGCAAGAGGGTCGACCCAGCTCAAGCCAACAAGAACTACATGAAAGTACCTATGACAAACCTACCATTCCTGTGAGTGCTAGCGCTACCGATTTGACCCAAAATTCGGAGGTGAACTCGGACGAGGCGACAACGATCAAACCATACTCTTTGCCGTCGATTCGTGAGCTCTTTCGAGTCCTCGTAGATCTCCTACAACCAAATAACCGCCAGCAAGCGGATGCAATGAGAGTCATGGCCCTCAGGATAATTGATGTAGCGCTCGAGGTAGCGGGACCATCAATAGCTAAACATCCAAGCTTAGCTAACCTTGCGAGGAATGATCTCTGCCGCCAACTCTTCCAGTTGGTACGTTCTGAGCAGTTGGGCCTACTCAATGAATCTTTACGAGTAACGGGGACACTGCTCGCTACCTGCCGAGGTGTTCTGAAGCTACAGCAAGAGCTTTTCCTATCCTATCTCGTTGCATGCCTCCACCCGCGTGTCGAGATTCCGCTTGAGCCCGGAATAGATCCAGCGCTTTACGAAGGCGTTCCCAAGACGCCGAAACTCGTTAAGCCTCCACCGTCTCAGGCCAGCAGTGGCCGCTCGACCCCAGTTCCTGTTAAGGATCGTCAAAAGCTCGGAATGGAAGGCGGTTCGAGGAAGCCCGATACGAGAGAAGCCATGGTCGAGAGCATTGGTGCATTGTCAAGGATACCCAGCTACCTTGTCGAGCTATTTGTCAACTATGACAGCGAAGTAGACCGCAGCGACTTGTGTGAAGACCTAATTGGCCTACTCTCACGCAATGCATTTCCAGATTCAGCTACCTGGAGTACCACTAATGTGCCGCCGCTATGTCTAGACTCTTTGCTTGGCTATGTGCAGTTTATTTCAGATCGACTGAACCATGAACCAAGGTACGAGGGCTTCCCGGATACGCAGAAGCTCCGAGAGCAACGTGAAAGGAAGAAAATAATTATCCAGGGTGCTACTAAGTTTAATGAAAATCCTAAGTCAGGCATCGCTTTCCTAGTGTCCCACGGCATTATCGAAAACCCGAATGCTGCTTATTCAGTTACCAAGTTCCTCAGAGGCACCTCGAGAGTTTCAAAGTCTGTTCTTGGGGAGTACCTGTCAAAAAGGAACCATGAGCCCCTTCTCGAAGCATATATCGACCTTTTTGACTTTAGCGGAAAGCGAGTTGACGAAGCTTTACGCGAATTACTGAACTCGTTCCGGCTACCCGGAGAGTCAGCACTCATCGAGCGAATTGTGACAGTTTTCTCGGAAAAGTATTGTGGGAAGTCAACTCCTGAAGGCATTGCTGGCTCAGAAGCCATATACATACTTTCTTACGCCATTATCATGTTGAATACAGACCAGCACAACCCTACTCTGAAGAAGCAGAAGCGCATGACTTATCCTGATTTTGCGAAAAATTTGCGGGGAGTGAATGGAGGCGAGGACTTTGTCCCGGAGTACCTCCAAGAGATATTTGATTCCATCAAGACTAATGAGATTATACTGCCTGATGAACACAATAACAAGCAAGCATTTGACTATGCCTGGGAAGAGCTGTTAATAAAGACCCGAACATCGGGGCCTTTGGTCATCGGTGATACCAACATATACGACGCAGACATGTACAATGCAACGTGGAAGCCAATAGTTGCTACTCTTTCGTATGTGTTCATGTCTGCTTCTGATGATGCCGTTTTCTCCAGAATTGTTGCTGGATTCGATCAATGCGCGCAAATCGCTGCTAGGTACGATCTTACAAAGGCTCTTGACCACATCATCTTCTGTTTAAGTTCAATATCCACATTGGCACCAGAGGTACCTTCAAATACCACTCTCAATACAGAGGTTCAAGCTGGTGGGAAAAGCGTTATGGTTAGCGAGCTGGCTGTTACGTTTGGCCGTGACTTCAAGGCCCAGCTCGCATCTGTCGTACTGTTTGGGGTTATCATGGGTAAGGAAGCTAAGATCAAGGATGGCTGGAAACATATCGTTCGAATTTGGCTGAATCTGTTCGCGAATTCTCTAATACCATCTGCATTCTCACCTGCTCAAGACATCTTCGACATTCCACCAATACCACTTCAAACGCCATCTCAAGTCATTGATCGCGCGGAGCGCGCTCAGGAAACCGGTCTTTTCCAATCCTTAACCTCATACCTCTCAAGCTATGCAGCGGACGACCCTCCGGAACCATCAGAGGAAGAACTCGACAGCACCTTATGTACAGTGGACTGCGTTCATGCCTGCTCTATGAGCTCAGTCTTCTCTAATATCCTCGTAATGCCAACACCTTCGCTAAAAAGTCTCGTTCAAGCTCTACTGGAGCAGCTTCCGGAAGAGTCATCGCCAGTTGTCATTGTTGTCAAGCCGGATCGACCAACCCCGGTTCGGATCAAAACGAATGGCCATCAGACTGACTCACGTGGCCCAATATACGATCCCTCTACAGTCTTTATACTTGAGCTTGCCACAATCTTGGCCATGCGTGACAATGACTCTGCTTCCGCGGTAGGTGAGGCTGTTGCTGATGCGCTTCAAAATGTTATACGCAATTCCGCCAATGTACACCCACTAGTAGTATCAAGGGCTGTGCTCTACCTTCTACATCTACTAAAAGCCAGTCAAGTAGGTATGACTCCGTTGTCGAATGCTTTTTTACTTATCATCTCTGCAGGAATACTCGTTCATTCGCGCTCCTGTTATCTTGCATACGATATCAAGCTTTGATCAATCCACCTTAGAGAAGTCAGCTTCAGGATTTCTTAAAGGCTTGAATCTCTGTATCAAGGACGCTGGTCCACTGAGGAATGAAATCACCAATACGCCGGACTTTTGGTCTACAATACGGAATGTCCATTCCATGCCGGAGGCGGCAGCTAGCGTCTTCGAGCTGCTGGAAAATGTTGTTGCTGGCAAGTCGCCCGCTGTGACCGCTGATAACTACGAGTCAGCAGTTTCGTTGCTAAACAGCTTCGCATCTGCCGGAAATGTTGGCGCAGTCATTGAACAGAAGCGCGAAAGAAACGGTACCCGGCCAAAGCCTGCCAAACCTTCTAAAGCCCGCGATAACCCAGCTGTAAGTCACGGTATAAGGGCGGTTAGTTTGATATACCGATTGACCAATCGCGTCCCTGCCTTCGTCGAGCAGTCACATCTTGAAAGGCATGAAGCGTGGACCACGTATTGGTCGCCAATTTTCCACGCTCTTCGCACCCAGTGCCTTAACCCGTGCCGAGAAATTAGGCACCAGGCCTTTTCGTGTCTTCAAGGCTCGCTATTATCTACCGACCTTGCCTCTCCGGATCATCAGGAGTGGACTGCAATCTTCGGAGAAGTCTTGTTCCCTTTGATTTCGCGCCTTCTCAAACCTGAGGTCTACCAATCCGATCCGGTTGGAATGAGTGAGACGAGGGTGCAAGCAGCGACCCTGCTCTGCAGGATTTTTCTGCATTACTTGGTTTTGCTTTCGGAGTGGGACGGCATGCTTGATCTGTGGCTTAAGATTCTGGATATATTGGATCGATTGATGAACAGCGGACAAGCAGATAGTCTCGTGAGTAAATCAGGTAAATACGGGAAGCTATTTTACTGACGTGTCATAGGAGGAGGCCGTCCCCGAGAGCCTGAAAAATATTATACTCGTGATGGCGGATGGCGGATATCTTGTGCCTCCATTAGCAGGCGAGAAAGGCTCCGAGATCTGGATTGAAACATGGAAGCGAGTGGATAGGTTCCTACCTGACCTTTTCGCCGAGATATTCCCGAAGATGCATCATCCATCTGTGACAGCAACAGTGGTGCAGAATGTGGAAGAGCTTTCCATGCCTCCTACCGAGTCTCGGAAAGAGACAGGAGACGAGCCACCTACACCAATTGAGCCTCCCAAAATCGACAGACGAGAGCACTCTTCTCCTGATGTATCCCAAGAACAGGCTCTGACGTAGTAGGAAAATTAAGGCTTTGTAAGGATTACATGTGTGTATAGGTCAACTTTGCGACTGGATTAGCGTTATACAATGGCATTTATTAATGTTATTTTGGGGATGTATCCATCCAAAATGGAGCTCCTTGCTTTCAAATTTGCGAGCCGCTTTGGTTTCGATCTATCTGTTTGGTGATATCATTTACTTGATCTGTCACCTAAGGGATAGTCGATATTAGACGCCAAACATAGGAGATCCTCAACGACTGCCTCGAAGCAATCTCGGGTGCAACTGCAACTGTCTTCCACTGAGTGTGGATACATTTAGTAATGCCAGGCATTCACTACAACTAAAATTTGAAGGCCAACAGACTCTCACAGTCATCACTTGCTGACCGCAATCTTCTGATGAAATCCTCTCCTATCTCGCTTTTCCATGCGCCTCGGGACTTAGAATCATTGCCATCAAAGCAACCTATCGGTCTAACGACTTCCCCATATAGACAAAAAACACTCTAGATCTCCGCTATATCTTGTTACTCCGTTCTACTAGCTGATATTCGATGTAGAAATCCAAACGGTTATCAGAAGAATCTGCAATAGTGAGAATTCTGCAGACTGTTACCCACTGGCCCACAGCCTGGGCGAATAGTGAGATCATAGAACAGGTACTTTCCCCAACTTTACTGGCCGGAGCACAAAATCGAATGGTCATTGGTGTCATGTGCTTGGCTTCTGAGCTGGCCGTGACTGCTATTTCGCTCGCGCTCATCTGTGGTTGCTTCTTAATCGGCTAAGCCTGACCCTTCCCTAGAAATGGAGAGCCTATTTCACGAGAGGTTGGCGATATTACCAGCCCGTAAGACGCAAAGTAAAGCACTGCTGCCAACATAAAGCCTACACACCTATGCACAGTCGACTGGATCCTTCTGTCCCGATAGGAGATATTATCCAAAGAACATGGTAAGATGATACAGACTTTTGAAGAGTTGATACTTGACATATTGCGTGAGGAAAAAGAAGAGTATCTCTTTCTCCCAGCTCAAGTGTACCCGACTTTCTCTTAATCCAATTATTCAGCAATCTAGATAGCAAGATGGAAAGGCTGGCTGGGATGTATGGCCAGAGAAATCCCCAGAAAATCGAATCTGTCAAGTCGAAAGTTGTTCGCCCGTAATGGATGCGGATCATTGTGTGCAATCCCGTGCTTGTAGGGGAGAATACGTCGACGCGAGCGAAATTTACAAGACGGTCCCAGGGTTTAAGGAGGAACAAGTTAGAATATGAGTATGCAATTGTATGTCTGGGTTTGCTCAGAGTATTGAAAATGAGAGCTTATATTTATAGAGCTCGAGCGTATGCATTCTTGCATTGGGGGGCTTGCTCTTACAGAAGCGGAAGGATCAGCTTTCTGGAAGGGAGGTTAGCAGGAAGCCGGATTCTTCACTAAGCATCTCCAATGCTATGTCAACGCCTCGCTTGTCAGCACTACCCCAGCCTGGCTCGAGATATAAGCAGGTATGTCATTAAATGTCTTTGTACAGTTCAAAAATTTGTTGAAGTAGCTCAACAAATCGGATATCCTACGGTCCAATTTGACCTTCCACTTATGGAGTCTTCCGACGCTTGCCAAGGAAGAGGCTACCATAGCAGATCACAACAGCTATCATGAGAATGCCGAATTATTTGCATGGACGGGTCTCACGACGGTCGAGACAGCTACCGAGGAATTTGAGACGGATAAGAGATTATGGAAGAGCGCAACGTACAGCAGATCGGCCAGCGGTGCCGGCAGCAAGAAGATCAGCGCGGACAAGGAAAGCAGGATGAGAAAGAGCGGTACGAGATACAACATATTGTGAACGAAAACCAGAGCGGAGACAAACAGTGATAACACAGATCTCTCCTGTGGAAAGTCTACCTCCGGCTTCACGAAGTAGTCTGGATATTCAGGAGGCATTGTTGCTTAAATCACGCTACTGCGGGAAATAGAGGATATTGGTAGACTCGGATACGGTAATACTCGGTGGTATATCCCTGTTACTTTTTGATTGAGTGTTATGGGATTTTATTCGTGGCTTGGTAGTATCGAAACCGAGCAGCGGATACTTCGCTAAGAATTGTATTCTGGGCGAGCTTGGTAGAAGATGGTAGGCTATTGGGTGTCCGTGTTGTAGAGAATCTTATAGGAAAAGCACATAGCAGTCTTTGGAGTGATATAGCGCTATTGTAACCCGAATTTGCAATTGAATTGGCAAGCGTCTGGAACGAGATGCTGTAGAATAATCCGAGGTTACTTAAGATTCGAGTGTTGAGGGCAAAGTGAGTCAGGTACAATATTATATTATATTATATTATTTTTATTTCTTCATCAAGTGCATGCAGCCTATGGCTATGGCACTATCTAGGCGCTGTGTGTATGCTATATTACATGTAATTTGGCCCAAATCGATGCTTTATATGTATCTTCCCATTGAGCAGTCACACCGATAAAATGCGCATACGAGCCCGGTAGTTCAAAAACCCCCAAAAGTACGCCCATTTCCCATTTCCCATTTCCCCTTTCGCAAATTAGTCTTCTGTGCCTAAAAGCCATTTTCTGGTCGCAATTCGAGTATTTTTTGATACTCTAATGTAGCGACTCTGAGCCGAGCTCAAGGGCAGCGTAGATTGGTGTCCGAATAGAGTTTAAATTCCTTGCCCCTTGTGCCTAAGGTACTTCGCTTGCTGGAGGACGACTTCCCACCTCTCGCTGGACTATCATTCTCTCTGTCTGTTCGTACAGAATGTACTGAGAGATTCGTTAGATGCCCTCACTGTCTTCTCGTCCTGTTGCTTGACCACTCAGCATATCCACTTGAGACTAAGGCCCTTTTACTGTCAGCTCTCGACCACTAGTGTTGAGATGAATTGTGGATGATCATATGACATCATTCGTCAAGTCTGGTATCTTCATGGATTTTAATCAAGCCAATTAGCTCCTTGCCAGCAGTCCCTTCACTCCTAGGCTATTGTGTCAGTGGATACCGCAACGCCGATGGTGCATTAAATTTTCAAGACGATATGTTCGTTTTTCTTAGCAAAATCTGTCGTTGTATATGTACATGCCTGGGCGGTAATACCGGTTAGGGTCACCACGACTCGAGACTTGCTTCCCCTGCAAAGACCTCGTGGCTGAAGCCTATGGAAGAAGTCTTCCACAATGCAGTCGTCAGTTGTGTCCAATGGCTCTGTCGTTCGTTTGTTCGATTAATAATTGACCAACATGGAAATTTCTTTCCTGGCTGCAATGGAGAACGACATCTCCACGGCATAGCCAATCTTTTGCCATTGCCACAAGCTTCGTCTTTTTCACCATATGGCCCAGCAGCCCTGTCCATCACCCAAGCCCCACTCCTTTTTCGGTAGAACGTATCCGATAGCGAAGCGTTGTTCGAAAGGTCTCCACTACATGGGAATTTCGATAATTGTTTGGTTGCAACTTACATCAGGTTCTTCTTCAAGGATTCTTTCAAACGGTTGGGAAGGAAAACTGACACGACCTATTGTATTCGTAGAAGAGCCATCCGGTAAATATAAATTTCAGAGGTTGGTAGAGATGCAAAGGACATGTTACGCCGACCTTTTCAAATGGACCATCCTTGAGATAATACAGTAATCTCTCGAGAATCTTTGCAGGTTCCTGCACTCCTCTATCATAACATCTTCAAACCACATCGGATTGCTGGCATTTACCATGGATCACTTTTAGAAGGATGTTTCAAGCAATCTAAAAATGAATTCAGTCCTGAGTGTAAGGCTGTTGGCTTAATAGCTAGTGATAGCATCGGCTTAGTGGTTGTTTGGCTATCTACTGTCTGGAAGAAACCAGCAGGCTCTTGGCTTACCTTATTAGTGTCTACTATGTGGCTCTAGGAGAGACCAGATCACTTGTGGAGATTTGTTCCTTTGGGTGGGAAACTATGGCCTTGTGTCGTACAGAGTGCATCAAAGTATACTGTCTTCCGCGACTTTCTTCCGATCTCGGACAGTGAAAAGTGTTGGGCTGATTGGATTTGGATGTGTATCAGCAATAAGAGCGCACTTCAGACTTCCACAAGCAACGAGCCGTGGTGGTGATCGCGCGACTCACAGAAAAAGTAGTCTCACCTTACGATGCTAGAAGGCTCGAAGTCCTAGCAACAGACCCTCTGGAGTTGCGACCTGGAAGTCTATTCCCTTGACGTCAGCCATACTCCCTCTGGAAGAACTACTTCTGATCCTCAAACTAACGCTGGTTTCTTGTCAGCCCGAAGACAAGCCTATAACAACACTTTCTAGAATATTAGACGTGCCCAAATCGCAGACAGCATAAATTCCAACACAAAATGGACATCAGCTCCGCTTTACCGAGATGTACAAAAGAGGCTCGGCTTCTCGAGATACTCAGTTACTATCGCCCAATCGAAATTCTACATTCAACTGTCGAAGAAATGTGCACTTCATCTGTTTTCAAGGAACACTTCCAGAAGATCTTGCAACATGATCTAGGAACAATTAAGCGGCGTTCTCAGGACCTTGACGATCATGAAATCAGCTTAGCGCAGAAGGCTTTTGTCATTTTGATGGATGAAGGAGATCACATTGCTGGGATTGAACTCTACGTCGAGGAGATTATTGGACTTAGGGCTGCGGGAGACGAGGATAAAATGCAGATCCTGAAATCATCGGTGATGACTAAAGACCTAATAGTGAAGAGTACGCAGCACAGCAGACTTCGTCGTGTTTTACTAAGGTCGCTAACGGCGATATATGAATTGTGCAGAGTTCCATTCTAACCAAGAACCGAGATCTCCTCCCTTGCAGGGATCTTCCTCATCCATGAGAGCGAGAAATGAGAGGCAAGCGAGCGAAGAATTGTTTGTTTCGGAGGGCTCGGAGCACGAAAACCCAGAAGAGCAGCAGCAGCATCAGAATATGGACCCTGGAGCGGCGAAAGACCAATCCGTGACCGATGTCCCTGGAGACCGAGATTTGAAGCATCCAGATAAGGACCCTAAGTTCGAGCGGTTGTGGAGGCTTTACCAGACGGCCAACGGCGAGTACTGTAAGACACGTAAGAATTCAATAAGTCGTACGAGAGCTGCCAAGTTTCTTCGTGATACGACAGAGAATTGCGTTCTCTACATCGAGGATAAGCAAACTGCTTCTAGGAGCCAAATGTATGATAAGTCCAAGTTAAGAGAGCTACGCGCTGCACTTGGAGAATCTATAAAAGAGGTCGAAAAAGGATCTGGGGGAAGAAAGCGTCGATTCGATGACGATTGGGACGACGTACCAATAGCGCCGAGACAACTGGTAGGCGATCATCCCGTGGAATCGGCCCCCAATCAAGATGCACGTGAACCCCCACTGAAGACTTTGCCACCTCTTCGTGGTAGCTATAGCTATCGCTATGAGGGGCCGAAGCCAGCACGAACTAGCCGGTATAAGGAGGAGCGTCTGAGCCAGTTCAATCGCCAACGGTTAGCAGCACTAGGCCAAGACGCTCGTGGACCCCCAATGAAAGCCTTGCCGCCTCCGCCCGGTAGCTACAGCCAGAGTCGACCGATGATAACATCAGATAACCGCTACTACAAGCAGCATTCAAGCCAGTACAACGGCCAACGATCAGTACCACCTGGGCCAAATGCTCCAAAAGCACCCAGGAATCTGCCGCCTCTCCACGACAGCTATGGTGGGCCGAGGGCAGCGTCGTCTAGTCGCTATCACGAGCAGCGTCTGAACCAGATCAACCGCCGACGATCAGCATCACCGGCCCGCTACCCGGATGCTCCACGCCAGGTCTCTATGAGCGAACAATCTCGTGATCGTCGCCGTCAAGACATTCTCCCAGGATACTACGATACATACCGACCACACTACTAGCTAACAACGTCCGATCCATGTTCTGATGCACTAACGATTCTAGGCTCAATGATATTGTAGCTATCGGGCCAGTTCTCTATTGAGATAGTCGATTTTTGTCGTAGGCTTTCATCAAACTCTTTCGAGTGGTTTTTGCATAGATACTCAAGCCCACCCTCCAGTTCAGAGTCATAGTACATTGTTGTTGAATCCGAGGTTCTTTCTTTTCTTGATTGCGTCTTGGTATGAATGCGTACTCAGTGCATTCAAGCTTGGGCAACCGGAACTGGATTTTTAGAAGAAAGTTGCGATGGAGGTTAACATGTATTTTACTTTATGCCTACACAGGTCAAAAATGAAGCTTTTGTCATAGCAAAGTTGACCGTGAGCAATAAGATGTTAATTTAATCTGGAGAGAGTCAACTCCCCGCAGTCAGAACTGACCGTCCTCGTGCTGCCTACGCTTAATAGAAAACTCTAGCAATTTGTCATACTAAAGTAAGTAAATACTTTAGGCGGAAACATATCGGAAAGGAGATCCAAGCGTGCGGCAGTCTCGACATTATCAATCGCGAAATATGCCAACAATATCAATAAATAGATTGAAGGAACGGTGATGGTCGATCATAACTAACAGAAATCGGACATTTTCTTCAGGAAGAAAAATTGATTTTTCTCCCAACGAGGTACAGTAGACCGAACCATCATCTAATTAGTACGACAGAAGCTTGAATGTGCCGCGCAGACCTGGCGGCAGGGCGATCGATGGGTAGGAGGGACAGGCAGTTGGCCTACCTCCTACTTCGTCGAACAACGCTCCAATCATCTGCTCGGTGGTACCCTACGTAGGCTTGTCTCGCAGCGAGGGAAAAGGCCAGTCGAATCTTGGTAAGCCGTCTCAATGAACATAAGCAATTCTGTCTATCGTGCCCTAGGTATTTAAGCGCCTGCCCAAGTTACCCTGAATCTTTCGCTCCGCAAGCCATGATTCGACTTGCTGATGCAGTTCGTGCTGGTACAGCCATCGCAATTAGCCGCTGTTTTCCGAAATCTTGCCTTCATCGGTCCAATTTGCTCTAGGTGGCAGCTTTGCTTGTTCTGCCAGAGGCAGGCGTTTTGCATTCATCTGTTTCGTCATATTAAAAACCTCGTCAATACCTTCTTGGCGATAGGTCTGCGAGAAGTCAAGGGCTTTTGATGCCGGAGCGCCGGGGGATAGCTTGGAAAGCAGCAAAGCAAGCATGTCGATATCTTCGACCGTCTGATTGACACTTTGCCCAGCTGTAAGTGGAACTTCTTGCGCCGCATCCTCAACCAGATTGATTCGTTTCTCAGTCGAGGCCACTTTTTAAGTCTTGGAATCACATAAGCTGGCCAGATCTCCATATTCTGCGTGGGAGCACCTTGCTACTTGTGCGATGGGTGGCCAGTCCTTCTCGTTAGCGCAAAGCATGCCCAAAAGCCCTTGCTCATCAGAACTCAATCATTCTCTACCATCCCTATCCCTCTCTTCAAAACGTCGTCGAGAGACCATCAGAAGATCAGAACCGTCGACTTCCTTAGGCACTAGTAAGAATGCATTGGGTTTGCCCATTACTGTAGCCGGCGAGGGGTAGCCGTCCGGAACGCGCAGTTTTGACCGTGGCATGATCAAATTGATTGCCATTAGACCTGGGTACATTGGTGCTGCATAAGGATAAATGTACTGGCGAACAGTCGAATGCATGCCATTACTCCCGATCAGAAGCGGAGCCAAAAAAGTCGATCCATCTGCAAATTCAATTCAACCTTCCCCAATTCGGATGACTCGGAAATGACATGATAACGCTGTATTTCACCTCTGCACCGCTCTCTTTCGGCAATGCTCTCAGTTCATTAACAACAAGTTTCCGAATGATTCGAGAAGCCCCCGGTATCCGTATCGCTTTTCGGAATCGAAGCGATAGACGCTATTCGTTTGTCCGTTTTCGTTCCTGAATTCAAGATATCGAAATGGAATCTCTTTCTTCAAACTCACTCAAAAACGCCCTGACACTCGAGTACCCTCAGAGCATTGGGGGAGACAGCAATGACTCCGCCAAGACTGAAAGATCTGATTGAGGCCCACAGACAATGCACGGTAAGTATACCCGATACGAAGTAAGAGCGAGACTTAGACCCTTGACGAGCTGAGTATAATATCAGTCTGGTGCCGGTGCGAGCCTAAGGTACTGAGGTCAGCAACAATAACTGCAACGTCCTTCGGCAGTTCCGAGCTCATGATGAGATGTCGATGTAGCCCTTAGTTTATAATCTAGGCTACTACTGACAACTAGTCGGAGGCGATTTACACGGGCCCCTAGAGCATTTTGATCTTCGCTGTCGGCTTCACATATACCATCCCTCACCCGCTTTCGGAATATCAGCTGTAGGACCTGCCATTCCTGGCTGCATTCTAATAGGATTACGATTTGATTCATTGCAGTAAACGTCAGGGGTAGAAAGCCAGCTCGCTTCGACCGACTTACGGCGTATACACATAATTTTGTCCCACTAGAAGGAGCCTTCTTGGTGTTTTGATGAAGTGTAGATCTGACGATGGTCTAAAGGTGTGTCTTCTATGGTAATGAAGCTATCTACGTTTTGTGCCGCAATTGGCGTTAGCCTCAACTAGGCTAGCGGGCAGTGCAATGGCACTGCAACTACTATGTTCCTAATTGGACGACTACTCCTCCTGCTCCTACTGCAGCTCCTATTGCTTCAACATCGATGAGGTTAGTGAGGCGTGAATAGCCTAAGGTAGCAGCTTGGTGGAATAGGAAAATCATCTAAACGGTTGCTAGATGGAGAGATATACCTTAATACCTTAATTACGGTATTGATCGCTGCGGTCGGCCTTTGTGTATATTCGTTCCAGGGCTAGGTAAGCGTACGGAGTGCGCGTTCACCATAGTCGGTTACAACAAGGACCACTTGGGTTTAGCTTGGTCGAAAAAGGTACTAGGTTTGTCAAGTATATTACTTAGCGAGCGCGTACTCCGGGCGGATATCAGTCCCTGACTGACTGCCGTACGGACTCGCCGGATGCTCAGACTTTTGCATGCACTCCTTCTAATTGTTTAATAAATTCGGCGTGCGCATTTAGATGGCCACAAAGCTAACGTGATCAGGAGCAAATCAGTCAGCAAGCTAGGGTCGTTAGGAGCGAGCATGGAAACTTATGATGCACGCGATTGGTTAATTCAAACCATCCATAGATGGCTACCAACATTCATGGGTCAAGTGCCTAAGAATCATGGATGAAAGAACTTTCCCCTGGATCGGGATCCCCGGTTACGGAGCTTCTCAGCCGTCTCCTGTACAGGATATCCACGAATGAGGCACTTTTCCTATGGATAGGGTCCTCGTCCATGGATTAAACGGCTTTTCTATAGACGACGAATAAATATCAGAGGGTGTTCCCGATTTCAATCGCCTACTATCCGTCTTTCACACTCCCTCGCCAATGTCCGTATCTGTCCTAAGGTCTCTGGATCGTCCAAAATCATTCGGTGACGATACACTGTCTATGCGGGTCGTCGCCGTAAGCCATGGGACACCCTCCTCGCAGAATATTCATGGCCATCAAGTCCGGACGTCTATCGCTCGAGCACCCTCGAAAGATCCATTAGTTGTGAACTTCGGGGGAATCGCTGACAATCAGCTTGCCGCGCACAACGCTGAGGTCTACGCTTTTTTCGCACACCATTATGACTACTGGACAGGCCAATTGGGGATAGCCCGATCGTCATGGGACTGGTGTCATTGGGGCGAACATCTTACTATCGAGTCTGGTCCGATAGTGGACGAAAGACAATTACATCTTGGCGATGTGTGGGAGGTGGGGTGCAATTCAAAGTCCGTGCTGCTCGAGGTCTGCGGTGGGAGAGTTCCTTGCTCTAGATTGGTATGGCGCTGTGGCTAACTGGACGTTTGGCTCAAGGAAGTCGCCGAATCTGGGTACTGCGGCGTCTATCTCCGAGTTATTCGAAATGGCCGGATCTGCATAGGAGATCAGGTGAAAATACATCGGCACGGTCAAACAGCCCTCAGTGTTGCAAATGGCGTTTGCTGAAGGGTCTTTGCGCACTCGTGACATCATGAACCCCTTGGTCAATCAACCCGGACTGCAAAGTATGAATCGAATCTTGTTCCTACGCAAATTGGCACTGCTGGATGATCAAGCATCAATTGGAAGAAACGGCTGGAACGGCTGGAGAGAGTTCTTCGTGGCGAGAACGGCGGACGAGAAGGGCAACATTATCTCTTTCTATCTAAAAGCGACAGACGGAGAGCCGTTGGCGACCTACGCCCCTGGCCAGTATGTCACGGTGAAGCTTCCAAATGAGACTATCAGGTGTTGGTCGATATCAGAGTGGACAGGCCTTGACACGCCTCCTTATTACCGAGTCAGCACTAAAAAGAGCACTGCATCTTCGAAATGGATGCATAGCATTGGCATCACCTCTACAAGATTAAGTCTTGGTAAACCTACTGGAACGTTTAGACTGGACTGGGCTCCATTGTTCCCTCCACGTCAAATCTACATATCAGCCGGCATAGGCATCACCCCTATCATTACTATGTTGAGAGCTCACCTGTCACACAACGCAATGAAGAAGATGCCCCCAATCTAGATCCACGTGACACGTAGCAAATCTACATTTGCCTTCAGCGAGGAATTACCGCAAAGTCCAAACAAAATTCGTCGTATGACTTTCTTCACTTCTCCTCATCCTGGCGTGGATATCCCTGGACAAGACTACTATGCATCAGGCCGTCCGAGCGCTTCCTTTTTTCCAAACCTCATTGGAGAAGCGTACTCCATGGACCCAAAGGGGATAACGCCAGTGCAAGTTCCAGGTAGTAACTCGGTTTGCTATATCTGTGGGCCGCAGTCTTTTGAGGAGGACGTCCGATCTTTCCTGAAGGATTATAGAGTCGCAGACCAAAACATTCGGAGCGAATCGTTTTCTGCACCTGGTTCCTCCCCTGACACCGCCGCTGACGGAACAGTCTCGGATGGCGATAACAATCCGCAAAATTTCATAGGAGATGCGACTGTGCGTCTCACCAAATCCAAACGAGATGCGACGTGGAGATCCGAGGAAAATTGCTCGATATTAGAGCTGGCGCTTGTGGGAGCTGTACGGCAAGGCTGGTTTCTGGTAGGGTGAATGGAGGAAGTCAGCTTGATAGAGATAACGTACTCTTATGTTCTGCCAGGCCAGCGACAGCAGTAGTCGAAGTGGAAATCTGAACTAGAACATCTAACCCCGACCCAGCCTATTTCCCCTTTTCAGCAGGCCACCGTTACGATTGTCTGGTTTGCCAGGAGAATATACTGCTGTTAATATGCTCGACTTATAGCTGTCCTCTTCTTTTGTGCATGTTCAACTAGTGCACGAACGTTGATGCATGGGCGCGAGTTCCTGGCAGAATCTCGTTTGCGTATGTCTCAGGAATGGCATTTATTCAAGGCCGTCATGGAAGATATTGCAACCCCCCCTTCTTCCTTCTCATCGAGGCCAGGCTGTTCATCTTATCTGCGACATTTGGACGATTTTGTTGTGTTGCAAGATCTTGACGCGCTACTGAACGAGGGGAAGGCAATAACGAGGCGTTAACCGCGTAACTTGACGCGGTAACTTCACACCACAAATGTTACATTGAAGAGTCCACTTTCCAGACTTTGTTCTTCACCAGTGTTCTTACTGAGCAGCAGTCAACTGACGGTGCGCGCACAGCTTACATAACTCGTACTTCACATACCTTCAAGTCATGTACAGCAATGTTGCACGAACTTCTCCTAGCTCTATCAGGCCATCCGTCCCCACTACTATCTCCTTTGATCGCCAAAACTAATGGCGGAGCGTTCCAGCACCTTCTCTCCCCGACAGAGTTGGCATTACTGAGATCGCTGGCGAGAGACTTGGGAGAAAAGCATAAGAGTATTCGGGATAGAGCTACTGCCATCTCTTCTAAACATGATTCCACCGTTTGTCGAGCTGTGGCTACAGCTGTCGTCTCAACACACTTGGCAAGGTTTCAACGGCGAATCTTGGAAGTAGAAAGAGACATCTTGGAAGGGAACCCGAACATTGTCGGTGCCTACAATGTTGTACCTCTTTCAGGGCTTGTAGGTGCTTTTGATGGTTGGACCCGGAAATTGGAATGGCTCTGGAGCCTTGTGCAGTTCATACAGCCTTCGGAGGAAACCGGGGAGACTTTGACAGGCCAGACTTCTTTCATGGCAAGCCGGGTCATGGAGCGACTGCGAGAATCAACGTTTACGGGATACCCAGATATTGAACAACTCTCCTTAGAACTTGTCAAAGTGGCTGAGACAGCCTGGCTCAAACAGATCTCCGCATGGGTATTATACGGTCGATTCCCTGCATTTGGAGGTGCGGATTTCTTTATCACACGTGATAAGAGGAGGGACAAACCGGGTGTATTGATATATTCGTATGGCATCAATTCTACTCTTATTCCAAGCTTCGTAACAAAGTCCACTGCGAATTCTATCCTCTTTATCGGAAAATCTTTAAACCATATCAGAGATAGGGATTCTTTGACTACATATAGCTCACCAAAAGGGATCTCCCCAGACCTAGCCTTGCTCCCCGAGCACCTTGCCCACCTGTCTTCTTTGACCTCTCCAATCACATCTGCGAGCCTGTCCGCAGCGATAGGAGCGATTCGTCTCTCACTGTCAAGAAACGCACTTCAAAAGCTGCTCCCCATGTCCAAGGTTCTCGAGCTGCTCCGCGTTTTAAGAGATTTCTTTCTCCTTGAACGCGGTGAATTTGCTATTGCCCTTCTGTCCGCAGCTGATGAGCGTCTCTCAGCAAGGCGCAACCGATCCATGGAAAGGACTGGAAAGAAAGCTCTTGATGATCTAAGTAATATACTAATTAAGGAGGGGGAGGTTTCTGCTGTTCTAGCGCGCACGTGGGCTACCTTAGAATCGCTACAGTCTACTAATGGTGATGAGGAAGAGGAGGTAGACGCGGATCTAGATCTTGCACGTGAGTTTTTGAAACTTTCGATCAAGTCTGCAAGTGCAGATTCGCCGGCGCACGGAAAGGGTCAGACCAACCTCGCTGCATCCGCCACTACATTCGATGACCTCTTATTCCCTACTTCAACCGCCTTGAGCATTCGCGTACCGTCTCCTCTAGATCTATTCTTAGCTCCATCAGACGTGGACATCTACTCCAGCATTCATAGCTACCTTCTATCGATCAGACGAGCCCACCTTCGCCTCAGTAAATTATTCACCTTATCCATTCTACGAAGGGATCATCCATCACCAAAAGCCTCGTCTCACAGTGACCATCATGCCAGATTCAAGATTCTAGCACGGATGAGACAGCGCGCAGATCATCGTGTGAAGGGTATGCGGCCAATTTGGGCGATAGCTGGTCACGCTGCTTTCCTGCTAGCGGAGCTCGGAGAGTACTTCCAAGGTGAAGTCGTGAAGAGCTCGTGGGAGGACTTCCTCGCTTGGCTCCAACCCACAGCCCATGAAAACGATCCTAGTGAGCTGGTCTCCTCACCGTCTCTCAATATGAGCGTTTCGAGCACTGGAACGAACCTCCGCTTAGAAAACACCTCTACACCGTCATCTCTCCACGACCCGGAAAGCCTGGCCTCGGCCCACAGAACTTTCCTTTTATCCCTCATCCACTCGCTTCTCCTCGATGACGCACCCTTCACCAACAAGCTCAAAGCCTTCATGGCCTCTATAGACCACCTTTCTGCTATCATGAACCGGCTAAACGCCGTTCAGCAGAACCTTGACCTGGAGACCGATGTAGGCGTTGTTGATACCTTTGCCAATTACGCAGTCGAGGAACAGGAAATACAGAGACAGCTCCGAGATTCTCGTTCTGCTATTGCGGCGGGAGTAGAGGGTTTGGTGCAGGCGTTGAGGGATATCGATAATGCACGTGCTGCTGGAGGTCGCCATCAGAGAGACATCCATTTTGTGGAGAACGATGAATTCGTACCCAAGACTGGCGGTGGCGTCGATCGCCTGCTTCTGAAAATCGATTACACAAGAGCACCGGATTAAATAAGGATTGATGTGGAGACCCATTTATTTACTTGAATGATACCCATGTGACGGAACGATGAAATCGTGAAGGCATGCCTCTGGCGAACGCGGTGTGCTTGTGGGTTGAATGAGAAGAACGTCATTTTGTGAAACAACCTAGACTGAGAAATATCTACATAGGCAATCCAGCGCCATTGATGCATATGCACGCTTCCAGTAAATGCTCGGATAAAACTTGGTTAGATACAGTATTGACCATCAGAATATTGAGATCGAAAACCCCTCAGCAATATCTCTTACCCTCTGGCAGTACATCGTCGGGCTCGATGCCGGCCTCTTCGCCTACTCTTCTAACAACGGCCCTTAAAGCCACGCAAGAAGGACTCTCCGCAAAATTGTCGAAGAAACTCTCTCCATAATCACAAGCCATCCCAATGCGAGGATCCAGCGGTACCGCTCCCAAGAATGGTATTCCGGTCTCCTTGGCCAACTTCCTCGCTCCGCCTGTGGTGGCTTTGAAGATCTGTGACTTGTGCGTACAACTCGGACAGATGAAACTAGACATATTCTCCACAATACCCAGCACTTTAATCCCCGCTTTTCGGCAAAAGTCGATTTCCTTCCTGACATCCAACAGACTAACCTCTTGCGGCGTCGTCACTACCACGGCCCCATCAACCCCCGACTCCTTCAGATACGAATTAACACTCAGATGCTCATCGCTCGTCCCAGGCGGCGTATCCACAATCAAATAATCCAGCTCTCCCCATTCGACATCTTTTAGGAACTGCTTTATCAAACCGTTCTTCTTTGGGCCTCTCCAGATTACCGCATCATCCCGATTTGGGAGCATAAATTGCACGCTCATTACCCCGAGGTTGTCCGCAACCCACACAGGGCTCCACCCAGCATTGCTGACATGTATCGTCTCTTGCTCCACCCCCATCATCTTTGGAATGCTGGGGCCGCATATATCTGTGTCCATGATACCAACCATGCTGTCTGGATTCGATGCGAAGGCGTGCGCAAGCATAGTTGTGAAGGTAGACTTCCCCACGCCACCTTTCCCAGAAAGCACTAGGATCTTGTGTTTTATGCCTGAGAGGCGGGAGGTTATAAGCGGGATGTCGGGATCGGGACCTTTGGGAGTGGTGGCGCATATGGATTGGTTGGGGCAGCCTGCGCAGGCATCACCCTTTCCTGCAAGCTTGGACTCGGGCCCAGGACAGTGTTCGGGCTCTGGGGCGACCAATTTCGGTGTGTTCCTTAGAGGGGCGGAGAGATCGACTTGGACAGGCTCTTCGAGGGAGGGGGCCATGGCGGGGGAAAGAGGGAAGGACAGGCGAAGCACTCTTAAGAAGGAGCGACCGTGAGTTGCGGGGGAGCAAGCAAGCCAATAGCAGGGTTAATTAGGCATTGAGATACAAGCAGTGTCTCAAGGTGCATTTCGTTGCGTGTGGAGGGGTGGCACTGGCGGAAATGATAGGGCTGGGATTTATAAGGCTTGACATGTGATCAAGCGAAACCGGAGAAAGCACCTGAATTGTGGCTGGTGTGGCTGGTGTGGCTATTGTGCTGTTCGTGGTGGGATTGGGAAACCGTTGACCTGAGTTCAGCGTCAATTCAACAAAACAACGAGAAGCGATCACACGTCATGCTGCTAGTCCCACCATACCCCACGCTTTAGCAATTGTTCCCCCTCAAGCCGTACATTAGAGTAAAACCCAGTACTCCTTCGAGCAGGAATTAAAATAATGCAGATGGCTTCATTCGCTCGCCCTCTGCTCCATCTCGATCGTCTGTAGTATTATAAACTTCGTTTGCAACCTAGTCCTCTTAGCTAACCCCCCCCCCACAGTCGTCCCTGAATCAAGCCATTCGAGATTCAACACTCGAATGGAATAAGTAAACACAACAACAAATTGCCACACCTACGACCTCAGAGGCCCGAGAATCTGTAGATCCAACTTCGATTCTATTCAAATATCTTTTGTCTATCACGACGATGAGCAACGGCACTGCTGGTGCAGACTTTGAAGGAGATGGCTTACGGGAGAGGAAATCCCAACAGAATGTCAATTTCGCCAAGGAGCCCGAGAGTGATGAGAGTGGCTCAGAAGAAGATGAGAAGGACAAGAAGACAATCGGCCGAACGCCAGATGGCACGGGTAAGTGCTTTGTACCTCATTCGTGAAAAGAAATAAGCAGGAAGGTCTTTATCCCGGACAGGCAGCCGTGTGCCGTGTGCAGACAAGATTCATTTTGGAGGAAACAAGAAAAGCGTCTATAATACCATGAAGAGGACTCTGCTGACATCCGTCACCATAGTCTTCACCGTACCTCAGACTCATGACATGGTCTCCCAACTCCTCTCCCCTAGTCAGCCGAAGAACTTCTCCGATGCCCTAGTTTTAGCGGTTTTGGCCGTTCATATCGTCGCTGCATACTTTCTACCGTCCTCGCTACGAGTGCCACTGTTTGCTATACTTTTCCTCTTCTGGCGAGCGTGCTACAATGTTGGCATAGGCTATCTTCTACACATCCAGTCCCACCATCGGAGGCTTGTCGCATGGGCAAAGAAATCGAAGATCTTTGTAGACCCTAAGATTGGTGTAAACCCACATCCGTTGCTGTACAAACTCCTAAAACGTGAGATGGAAACAAAAATACCCGAAGACTACAAATTCGAAGACGTGCCTGTCGAGTACAACACATGGCTGGTTTTCCGAAGAGTGGTCGATCTGATCCTCATGTGTGATTTCGTGTCCTACTGCCTTTTTGCTATGGTTTGTGGAGGCAGGCCGGTAGATGAAGGTACTGCCCTGACTATTTTGCGGTGGGTCACTGGATGGATATTGTTCGGCTTCAATATATGGGTGAAGCTTGATGCTCATCGTGTAGTCAAAGACTATGCTTGGTATTGGGGAGACTTTTTCTATCTAATTGACCAGAAATTGACCTTTGATGGAGTCTTCGAAATGGCCCCTCACCCTATGTACTCGGTGGGCTATGCTGGCTACTATGGTATTTCTCTGATGGCTGCTAGCTATAAAGTTCTGTTCATATCTATTGTCGCTCATGCTGCTCAGTTTGCATTCCTAGTATGGGTCGAGAACCCGCATATTGAGAAGACCTACAATTCTCCACCATCACGAAAGCAGGTCTCTGAAGCTGATATGGACAATGACAATTCCCAAACCGTCCAGGGTGGGCATATCAACGACGCGCCGCCACTAGCCTCGACCATTCAGCCATCTCCTGTTCACAACCTCCTAGGCCTCCAGAACGTCGATCTTCACAGAGTTACAGATACCTCAGTGATCCTTCTGCAACTGTACCTACTTGCTCTAGTTTTGCTGACACCATCTACCCCATTCTATCAGGCGCTCTTTGTTATCCATGCAGCCCTATGGCGGACATGGTACTCAATAGGCGTTGGCTATGTGCTCAATCGCCAATCTTCGAGAAAGAGATGGACACGCCATTTCTTGAAATATGGAGAAAGCACCGAAGAAGCTTGGCGTCAATGGAAGGGAATGTACCATTTAAGTACAACAATGGCCTACGCTAGCTTTGTCGCCGCCTCGTGGAAGATGTACTCCCTACCAGCCGATTGGGGCTATGGGCTAGTGCTCCTGAAGCATGTGGTGGGAACAGGCCTTATCTCCCTTCAGATCTGGACAGCGATCAGTATACACGATTCGCTCGGCGAGTTTGGCTGGTTCTTCGGAGACTTTTTTTTTGACCAGTCCCCAAAATTGACGTACAGCGGCATCTACCGCTTCTTGAACAATCCCGAACGGGTCATTGGCCTCGCCGGTGTCTGGGGTGCAGCTCTAATCACAGGAAGTAGGGCCATCTTCTTCCTAGCATTGCTCAGCCATGTCCTTACTCTCATGTTCATCCAATTCGTCGAGCGACCCCATATGCAGAAACTGTACGGACAGAGTCTGCGGCGAGACTCTGGTTTGGTAAAAAGCCTCAAGCGATCGCTTCCCCCACCGTTACGACAATGGCATGGCAGCGTCGACAAGATGTTAGCAGAAACACTTGACTCTCTCGAAGACTTTGTTGATGCTGCGCGACCCAAAATCGCTGCTGGCATGACTTCTTTCGTAAAGGATTCCACCGCACTCTTTAAACATCCAGCGCGTATCAGTATCACAAGGCTAGCGCCGGATCTTGCAGGTTATGACCCGAAGGATTATTCATTGGAGATTGAGGGTACTCCTTCGGCTGCCAATGGAAATTCCGTGAGAAAGTGTGGCGAAGAGAACAAAGCTGGCCAAACGGCCTCTGACAGACGGTCCAATTTCAAAACCCTGATATACGAGTATGGCGCGCCGATCAAAGTAAGGTGGACGGCACCATTGAATCATAGCAAGAAAGACTGGGTGGGCTTGTACATGGTTGCAGACAATGCGTCTCGAGATGCGACAAGGGTTCCCTCGCAAGGCCGTTGGGTAGCTACAAATAAAGACCAGTACGATTCCATGAGAGCGGATCGCGGCATTCTTATTAGCGATACCCGGATATCGGGTGCTCGTCGATTAGACGGAGAATCGCAAGATTTCTTATCAGGTGAAATGGAGTTCTCCGGTGATAAGCTATGGTGGACCACAGGAGTTTTTGAATTCCGATACCACCATGATGGCAAGCATAACGTTATGGCTATCTCGCTCCCTTTTGAGATCAAGATCAACAAGTTTGACGAGGACGACGTGGAAGCAGATGCTGATGGCTTAATTCGCAGTGCCGTAGAAGATGCTTTGTTGCATCTAGTGAGGAACTGCTTTGACCGTGATCCGGATATAGCGCCTTCGACGGTGGATGAGAAGTTTGGATGTTTAGTAGAGAGGGAGGGGAAATTTGCAAAACGGGTGGTGTTCGCAGTACATCAGATGTGAGTTTCTATGAAAAAAGCTCACCGCTATAATGCTCGTTCACACTACTCATGTTATAGGTTCGGCATTGAATTTGCACCGGAAGTTGTTCAAGCGGATGGGAACGTACGAAGTAGGGCTAGACTAGACCTCAATATCGATGGCTTACTTGCTAACAATGTCTACAGATCTGGCATGGCGTGTCTGCAACGCAAAGAAAGTCTTGGCTCCTTTCAGCATGTCTCCCTCACGAGGCGCTATTACTCCAACGCAATCCGGATATTGATCGTTAAAACCGTGCATCATTAGTCCCTTGTCATTACCGGTCAGCTTCATTGTCGATTTTACGAGATCATGTAGATAGTAGAAGTGCACGTACATAAGGCCCGCGCGTTATTGCTAGTACCTACCCCCAATTGTCTGCTCAAGATCTAGAGAAGACGATATAAATTCCCCACCTTTGTGAACAGAACGACAATGTACGAGGAGTCAAACATAAAATGTCGTCCAAGTGAAATAATCGATCCCAAACCCTGAGATCTTCCAATTTTCGGTCCGAGGCTCGCTTAGAATATCGTTGATTGCGAAACCTGTATCGTTTTTTTTGAATTTGCCGAGAGCCTCATGAAAATTAGAAAAAGTGCAAAATAAGAACCAGATTTGTAGAATCAACCTCACTGCCCCCTCAGTGCTTCATATGTAGCATATTCAATGCCTCATGTATGATCTATTCAGTGCTTCATATGTAGTATATTCAGTGCCTCATATGTGACCTACTCAATGCTTCATATGCGATCTATTCAGTGCTTCATATGCGATCTATTCAGTGTCTCTTATGTGACCTACTCAAAGCTTCATATGTGATCTATTCAGTGCTTCATATGTAGTATATTCGATGCTTCATATACGATCTATTCAGTGTCTCTTATGTGACCTACTCAAAGCTTCATATGTAGTATATTCGATGTCTCATATGTGATCTATTCAGTGCTTCATATGCGATCTATTCAGTGTCTCTTATGTGATCTACTCAATGCTTCATATGTAGTATATTCAATGCCTCATATGTAATTTATTCAATGCTTCATATGTAGTATATTTGATGCCTCATATGCAATCTATTCAATGCTTCATATGTAGTATATTCAATGCCTCATATGCAATCTATTCAATGCTTCATATGTGATCTATTCAGTGCTTCATATGTAGTATATTCAGTGCTTTATATGTAGTATATTCAATGCTTTATATGTGATTTATCTAGTGCCTCTTATGCGACTTACTCAATAGATTGTATATACTACATATGAAGCACTGAATAGATCGAACATGAAGCACTAAATAAATTACATAAAAGACACTGAATAGATCGCATATGAAGCATTGAATATACTACATATGAAGAACTGAGTAGATCACATATGAAGCATCAAATATAGTACATATGAAGCATTAAGTAGATCACATATGAGACATTGAATATACTACATATGAAGCACTGAATAGATCACATATGAAGCACTGTATAAATCACATATAAAGCACTAGATGAGTCACATATGAGACATTGAATATACTACATATGAAGTATTGAATATACTACATATGAAGCTTTTGATAAATCACATAAGAGACATTGAATAGATTGCATATGAAGTACTAGATAGATCACATATGAGGCACTGAGTATACTACATATGAAGCATTGAATATACTACATATGAAGCACTGAGAGAGCAGTGAGATTGATTATGACAAATCATATCATGCAAACTGAAATAACTCAAAACGTTGAACGTTGAACGTCAGACGAACGAAGTCGTGAACTCATTTTAAAATTCAAAACTCATTTCATAAATGTTAACTTGATGTTCATTATAGTTAGTAATGTAAATTGTAATACAATCTTTAGATCAATCTACACTGTGTAAAAGCATTGTTCTAGTATTGAGTGACACATTGAATATGAGTGACAGCATGAAATGAATGATGAAACATCGTGACTATGAATTACATAATGAGTATGAACGACATGAAGCAGAATACACATATCAATATGACTACAGCGTGAATATGAGTGACAAGCAGAAGAATACAAGAAGCAGAATATACATACAAGTAACATCAAAGTTAAAATGATGTAATTTCATAGTTACAGACAACACAATGATTATGAGTGATACAGAGCAGAATACACATATCAATGTGATTGCAGCGTGAATATGAGCAACAAGTAGCAGAATACAAGAAGCAGAACACAAGAAGTAGAATACAAGAAGCAAAATATAAGAAGTAAAACATAAGAAGCAGAATGTAAAAAGCAAAATATGAGAAGCAGAACATAAGAAGCAAAATACAAGAAGCAAAATACAAGAAGCAGAATATAAAAAGCAAAATATAAGAAGCAGAATACAAGAAGCAGAATACAAGAAGTAGAACATAAAAAGCAAAATATAAGAAGCAAAATACAAAAAGCAGAATATAAAAAGCAAAATATACATATAAGTAATATCATGACTAAGATGACGTGATCTTATGATTACAGACAACATGATGATTACAGACAACATGATGATTACAGACAACATGATGATTACAAATAACATAATGATTATAAACAACATGATGATTACAGACAACATGATGATTATAAATAATATGAAACAAAATACATTGATATGATTGATAAGCAGCAGAATACAAAAAGCAGAATATAAGAAGCAGAATATAAGAAGCAAAATATAAAAAGCACAAGAAGCAAAACACAAGAAGCAAAATATATGTATGAATAATATCATGATTAAAATGATGTAATCTTATGATTATAAACAATACAATGATTACAGACAACATGAAACAGAATACATTGATATGATTGCAGTATAAGTATGATTAACAAGTAGCAGAATACATGTATAAACAACATTATGATTACAAATGATGCAATACAATGAGTATGAATGACATGATAATTATCAATGACATGAAGCAGAATATACATATTTGTAACTTGAAGCAGTCGTGACTCATTGATTTGTTTATTATATGTTGAAAGCTTCTGTTCTTATGTAAATCTTGATTAATTTTTCTTGCTTTGATCTTACTTCTGTTCAATTACTTGAATTTCATCTACACTTTCTTATTTAAATCTTGTTTATCATTAAGTTCTTGATTAAGTTTTTGTTTAAATCTTCTTGCTTTGTCAACATTTATCACAATCTTCTCATTCAAATCTTACTCATATTTCACTCAGTTTTTCTTGCTCAGATCTTACTCATATTTATTTGCTTTATTAATACTTGTTAACTTGAGAATCTTCTTACTCAGATCTTACTTAGATTTTACTCAGATATTTTTGTAATGATTGTTTCTTTAACAACACAAGATATAAACAGAGATCAGTATAGTAACAAACTAATCACTAAACTGAAGATCTGAAAATAACTAAGACAATAGACTGTATTGACTATTACATGAGTTGAGCACGAAGCTTCAATTTAAGAGAATGATCATCATTATATAAATATAAAAGAATCATGTCAAGTCATTTCTGCTTTGAATGATTTCTTTGATCATTCTTGAGCAAGATGAGTAAGATGAGCATCATGTTTATCTGCTCATTGTGATCACTTCTGATTCAAGCAATCAAAGCAATCACTTCAAGATCTTGATTATTCAATGATTATTTAATCATTGCTTTATTTAATCATTTGTAAAAGAGTTTTATTTTGAAAATCACTTTTCTTTCATGTCTTTTCATTGCACAACAAAAAACTTTATCTTGCGTTGCAAAAATCTTCTTGAGCATACAAGTTTTAAGCATGCTGTCATGCATTTTTGTAAACACTGCAGTCACTTGCGAAAGAAATGTCGTGTTGACAATGAATTCAATCATTGCATTGAGTGTATGCATCTTGATTGCAAATGCAATCTTACTTTTTTGATGATGAAGTGAAAAAGAATAAAGACAGAATGCAATCACATTCTTCATGAGTTGCTGAACATTCACAAGCAGATGCAAAAGATCTTTATAAGAATTACTTGTCTGCAAAATCAATTTGTGTTTCTGAAGAATAAGAAATAAATGATGATTGAATGAAAATTTCAAAACATCATCAAGCTTGAGAAGAAAGAAACAAGAATTAATGAATTATTGTTGAATGATTTTCTCTTTGATGTGTTCTTTGAGCAGATTAAAATTTCATCAGACTTTGACTGATTGAATTTCTCAACTAAAACTGTCACAGAAGCATTTGACAGTTCTTGAGATTTTTCTTTGATTTTCAAGTGTTCTCAATATGTTTGTAATCTTTTCACTTGATTAATTAATGAGACTGATCTTTGATATTCTGTTGATTCAATATATTTTCTACTTCGTACTTGATGTTTTGACTCTTTGAATCAATTTCTGAAGATTCTGTTTGAATTGACAAATTCAAGTCTGCAGACTTCAAAAGAAAAATATGAAATACTGAATGTATTTTCATAAATGCTGAAAGATTCAACTCATAGTTAATCAATTTCTTTTCTTCTAGAATTTCAAATGATTTTAGTTTCATGTGATTCAACTTGTTACTTGATTTTTTCGTTTTAATATTTCATCTTAATAAATAATCTTCGTTCTGATAAAAGAAGCGTTCTTTTCTGCTTTCAGATCAAGCGTCGCTTCATAAGGTTTGATTGACTCGTTTCAAGCAAAACGTTCTGCATCGTTTTATTCGTCGCTTTCTTGAGGTATAAAGACACGTCGTTTCTTCGCTGCTCGTTCATTTCTCTTTCTCTTTTCTTTTTGCATCGATCATTCTTCTCTCTTCTGCAGCGATCTGCGCCCTTCTTCGTTTATCGATCATCGTCGATCGTTGATTGCTGTGTTGCAACTTCGCATGAGGCATCGACATCTGCGATCTCATATCATCACTGACTCTTAACCTCTCGACAGATTCTCTCTCGCCCTTCCCGAACATTACTCACCCTCGTCAAAGCCTTCGAACGAGCAGCAGAATCATGCTCTCTCTATTCTCAACACTTTCACTCTCTCAGAAAATTGCTCGCTGCCTCTATTCTCTTGGCTTCTACTCGACTCAAACAAAGATGATTCATGCTTGAAACGAGCTGAAAGACTTTCAACGCTCATTTTGACTGCTCTAGATCATCGAATTCTCACTTTTCTTAGTCAGTCATCGTTTCACCATCATTCAGCTGATCTTGAACTCTGCTGCGACATTGATTGAGACCTTTCAGCTGATGCCGATCGCAGAGACGAAGCAAGTGTTGAACAAGAGCACGACTGCTACACAATTAATGAAGAAAATGTCTCATTTCTTATTATCATTGCTCGAATCTTTCAACAAGTATGTCTGATCAGTCGCTTTGATAAGAATCGATTCTGAGCAGAGATCTGACGACATGACATTGAGAAGACTGAGCGTGAAGCTGAACGACGTTGATGAGCTGAAGTCAGTCAGTGACGTTCTTAGTCGATGATTTCTACCTCGATCGACGAGTTACGTCGACAGAGATGTCATGATCGCGATGGTCTGATGACGTGAATTTGAGACGTTGCTTCGACTTCTGAGCAGATGTCGTGAAAGGCGTAATGTTGTTGATTCATCGCAAGAATCTGAATTTGAGAATCTAGACAGCAGCAGCTGACGAAACACGATACACTGACATTTTTTGAAAAATTGCAGCGCTCGACAACTTGACCGATAAAGATCGAATACGAGATTGTAATGATTGAGAGCTGCGCTGAGAAACGTCGCAGAGAGCGAAACAGAAGCAAAGATCAAATGTGATTGATTTGATGATCGTCGATGAAAGACATTGAAGAAGAGGTAACAATGAAGACGATGTCGCTTGAATTGATTCTTAGAAATTTATTGATTGAAGAAGATGTTTTCGACGACATCTCTGTAAGAATCAGAAATGCATTTAATCTTCATCTTGCTCTTCTTCTTTTCACTCTGAATTTTTCACTGCACTCTCGAGCTCAAGTTTCTTCTTTATTCATACCTTTTTCTGACTGTTTTGCGCTTGCATGATACGATGATCATGATCAACTTGAACAGGGTTAAATTCTACCAACCTCTCAGCATGACTGAATTGACTGACAAGAATTCTATGATCATCTTTCAGCATATAGACAAAATTGCTGAAGAGACTAGAGATGAGAATACAGGTATGTGAAATTCAGCATTGATAAAGATGATCTAATGAACTCAGAAATTCTCAAGTGTGTCAGAAGCAATCACAGCGAAGATCGCTGCGAGAACAATGTGAGTTAAAATAACATCATCTCACGCTCTCTTCGAGCCTCGACAGTCTTGCCATCCTCTGCTCAATCATCAATTTCGAAGCAGTTTTCGCTTCAAGATCATACGACACATTCGACAATAGATCAGGCTCGTTCATCGTTCATGTAAAGTTCGACGTCTTCTGTAAGCGCGACAGACTCAGAGACTAGATGCGATTCTTAAAATCTTCACTCGTTGATTTTCATACTAACAGATGACGTTGATCTATATGTTTCATTCTTGATCAGATGACAGACGATTTCATCTTCAATACTTCTCTACTCTCTGCTCTCTTCTCGTCAATATGCAATATACAGACGTTTGAATCAAGCGACGATGTTCACAAAGATACTGAGTCTCACAATGCAGTTGATGAGGGAAAAAAGAAAGAAAACAAAGTAGATGAACACAAAGAAGAAAAGTGAGAGAATGAAGAGATCAGATGTCTTGACGAATTTGTAACGGTCACAGACGTCACAGATCTTCGAGATTTCTTCAAGTGCACAGCGAACAATGCAGATCTGAACGAGAAAGAGAACAGTACGCATAGATCGGAAAAATTCCGATGTGCAGATGAGTGCGTAGATCTTTATTGTCGTGAGCGCGTCTGATGCTTCTAAGAAGACCTGATCGTGATTGACGAGACAGATAATATCGACGATGACATGAATAATTCTGTCGGGCATTGCAGGTCTCTCTCGATGATCAAGTCGTCTTCTCTAGTTGTCTTCAAGAATTTCTTTGAGCGATTTTATCAGCAACGCGAGAACACAAGTTCAAATCGATCTGATGAGATCGACGACTGTCAAGATGAGCGCTGACGACGCGTTTCTGATCAATAGTCTGAATTTTCTCTGACATACTTCAGATAACTCTCTCGTGATTGACGATGACGACGAAACAATCAGCGAAACCGACGCTTTCACGAGAGTCATGAGCGTTGAGTCTGAGACTGATACCGCACATCTCTCAAGTTCTCACTCAAAGAAACAGTCAAAGACGCACGATTGCTTGAACCTTCATACTGTCATTGAATCTATCATCTCGTTCCTTCGTCATTCAGCCTCTTTCAATATTGCTCTTAGTCAGAATCGAGATGAGCAGACTGTGCCTGAAGACGATTACGAAGCAGCAGCGACTGTCATTCCCTCGAGCATTATCGTCGTCACTTCACCATTTTCTGAGCGGAAGAATCAACGAGATTCATCACAGAATAAAGAGAACTGAGAGATCGTGAGAATTGTTGACAAGAGATGAACAAGAAGAGATTGCGAGTACAAGATGCACTGAAAGAATACGTGAATGTCTGATAGCGAATTGCGAAACGCGACGCAACTAGTGCGAAAGTTTGACGCACACGTCAGAAGACAGCGTGAAGGTAAAAGAAGCAGATTGACTCGCGTAGAAAAGAATAGATGATCGATGACTGTTTCAAAGCGCAGCTGACATCATATAGTATCATCACTACAGATGTCATGACAGTCTTCGCGAAGAATTGCGAGAGTTCAAAATACTGTTGAGCTTGCGCAACGTCTTTGCAGCAATGTGTTGTTAGAGATACATGACACTTCTTTATACACTACTAAATCTTAAGTACTTTGATAAGAGTGTTTCATAAGAATCGATGTTATCAATAAAGTGAGTCAAAGCTTCGCTATGCTGTGTGAAGCTTTTGTTGTTAACTTGAGAGTCGAGAACGTAGTCAGAAGAATAAATCGCTGAGAGATTGTTGTCATACTTATTTATTCTTTTTCAAGCCTAGAATCAATACTGTCAGATGCTGAAATTCTTCAAATCTCTATACGCTGCAAGGCACTCAAACTTACACAAAGTCAGATAGCATCTGTATGTTCGCGATTTCATGTCAAATTTGCCTGAACAATACGTCGTCGTTGAAGTTCTTCTCTTTCATCGTTGACTCAGGCAAGAAATGAGCACGCTAGAAGAGTCAGAGAGAAGAACAGAAGAATATAATTTTGTGAAGCGTCTTCGTGCCATTGAAACACTCTTCATCTTCATCATCAACTTCTTTGAAGAGAAATGTCAAAGAAGCTGCGCAGTTATCAGTGTCTCAACAGCTCTGTGTCGATTACAGAAAAGTCATGACTTTCGACTCAGAAAGAAGTCTTTCACGATCAAGTCTGAACAAGATCGCGCAAGTCATTATTCGACGATCAAGTCTCTTGACGTCTCTTTCGATTGAATGCATGTCGACTCAATGTATCTTCTGCCTGAGCAATGATGAGCTATCAACGTCGAGACGTCTGTGATCTTTCTTCAGTCATGACGATTGAAAATTGCACTTCTATCGAAAGCATCTTCGCCATCATTCAGACAGGCAGCCTATTGCACGCTCTTGTTCACGATGCAACATTGATCTCATGAACAAGATGCATCTTCAAAATCATGCAGAAGTGATTCACAAGATCTTCACGTAATCGAGCGAGCTCTCTTTCGTCAATTGTCATTCTATGAGACCTATTGAAGAACGAGATTAGCTCAGATATCGACGAGAGAAAATTCTTCGAAGTTGCGCGATCTGATATCGAATCTTGTGATACATCATTGCTTTTTTCATCTTCATAAAGCTTGTCTTTTAAAAACAATGATTTCACTCTTGTATTATATCATGTTCTGAAAATTGCCTTTCTTCTATATATCATGCATGCAGTACTTCAACTGAATCAATGATGCACATCTGAACTGATCTTTGCTAGTCAGAAACATCACTCGCGACGACTTTGAGAGTCAGCTTGACTGATTTTTCAGCTTAACTGATCTATGCGCATTTCGTGATACTTCAAAAGAACCAGTCATGATGCAGTCTCTTTCTCAAGTTTCTTTCTTCTTATTCGCCTGACTATAACTCAATTGAGCTCACATTTAATGTGTTGAAGACATAGATACGACGACACTGACGACAAGTAAGAGACTTGTTTCCTGACGATTTCAAAGACTTTCTGCGATATGCAATCAAAAATAGTCAATACGATCGTTATAGTGTTAAGCATTTCAGGCATGCTGCAGAAAGATATTGATTTGATGATGATTATCAGATCTTTCAACGAGAACTTGAGAAGTGATCACTCGATCATGCATAGAGCTGTTTCAAATGTCTTGTTCAGAGTCAATTTTGATGAGTTTATATTGCACGAGATAGAAACAAGCATGAAAATGTGAGAGAGACAAGCATAGCACGTTTTGCATAGCATAGAAATCACGATCTATTGAAAAAACATCTTTAAATAATCGATTGCTCTGCTATTGCTATTGCTATTGCTATTGTCATCGCTATACAAGTACTTACTTGCTATAACACAAAACCTTCTGCTTGCTGACTCTGAATTTTCCCTTGAAGACCTTGTAGATCGTGAGCAGATCGATAAATCATGCGATATAAATGTTTGAACTTATGAAGCTTTTTAACAGTATGACGAGCAACTTCATCAATCATTTCATAGTCTTCTTGAATATATCTGAGATCGTGATGACTAATTGCTGAATGTCACTGAGTCTTCTTCACGCCTGCTCATCGCATATGATATTTGCATCAATGAGACGTTGCCTAGAAACCGAATTATTGATCTTATTAATTCGTCAAGTTCAGAAATCGTCAACGACTTGCTTCTTCTTTTTCTCGTCATCTTCAAGAGAGCTTGATTTATGAGATCGTGACTCTGCAGTATGATGTTGATTCGAGTTTTGCTGCTGCTGATGAGAATGTTGAGAGAGCGAGACATAAATATTCGAAGATGTAGAGAAATGAGAAGAAGGCATAGATCACTGAGATCACTGTTGATACTGCGAATATTGCATATACTGAGAAGAAGAAGAAAGAGAAGAAAAAGAAGAAAGAGAAGAAAGAGAAGAAAGAGAAGAAGATGATTGCTGCTGAAGAGAGAATATACTAGACATCGTCATACTATTCAGACTCTGCATTAGCTGTATCTCTCGTTGACGATTCATCTGTTCAAACATTCTATCAATACGACGTTGCTGTCTCTTCTCTTTATCGAGTTTATTGCGTCGTTCATCTCGTCTTTCTTTCGTCTTAGAAGTCTTGTATTTCAAGATAGTTGTTTCTTGCTTGAAAATTCAATAGTGCTTTATATCATTAGATGACTCAGAGTAGATTGGAAAACTAGAAGGAAAAACTGTGAACAAGAAGTGACGTAGTCTTTTATATGACTTGACTTACAGGCAAATCGTTTCATGATGTAAGGGATTGAGCGAGCCTCAATTCTCAATTAGTTCATAGAAACTATGTGTAAGTGAAGCAATGCTTCTGCGATAATTATCAGAAGTGAGTGATACGTTTACAATGAATTTCTCATAATATTCAAAGTGATGCTTCGTACGTTTCTACGCGAATAAGAAGTTGGTATCTTTATTCTCAACGAGTCTTTTCGACGATGAGACATTCGTAAAATAGATTCAATGCTGTTCGTCATACACAGTCGAAGAGATCGACAGATCATCTGATAGAACATTCAAAGTTATGCTGTAGACATTATTGAAGCTTGTGTGAAACATCATATACATTATACAAACTCTTCATATTAAAGACAGAAAAAAAGACTTGAGAGTTCAAGATTTTACTGATGCGTCACACACGCTTACTGCACGCGTCACACTTTCAGTGAAAGCTTCTCTTCGTACAAAGTACATTTCGTCACACCTCTTTTGCATTGAAGACTCAACGAATCGACTTGTTTCTCATGTCTGACATCAACATTCTCTCTCAAGTGCAGACAGTATCTATCGACTTGACAGATGTCGCAGCAAAGAATCTAGAGCACTGTGTGAAATCGAAACGTTTGAAGAAGAAGTCGAAGAATTCATGACTGTATTCATTCTCAGGTCGAGCTCTCACATAAAAAGTTACAGACGTCTGATTCAAGATATCTGTAGCTCTACATCTGTGATCTTGATCTTTGAATTTGATATCTAACGACTTTATAGAGTCTCTCAAACATCGCACGAATCGAAGCATGTTCTGAAAAGAAATTTCGATTCGCTGATGACTCACAACGCAGTCTGCACTTCTTCTATTCTGTGATCTTCATCAATACGAATGAACGGCTCAAAAGCTCTTTCCCAAAGCAATATCTGATCATGATAGCGCTTGAAGACGTACATCGAAAGAACGACTTGATCATGAATGCGAGAACAGTCAGTCTGATCAGCGAACAAGACCTCATTCTTAATGATGATGATGAAATGTACTTTAGCAAGAACGATGAAGGCATGACGCTGTTTCTAGTTCTCGACTTGATGAGTGAAGTGATTGTTTGAGAAGTGTCTTGACGAAGTTCTACGTGAAAGAGTAATGATTCAAGCGATCATGATTTGTAAAATTGTATTAGCTTTTGTTAACGTACAGATTGTGAATGTAGATGTTTCATGAAATTCATTGATGAGTTCATGTCGAGAACGATACTTCGCATTCTTAAGGTTGAGTCTGAGCTCTTCAATCAGATTCGCAATTCGAATTCGCAATAAACGTCTTCTGTCGTCGAACATGTCATGATCTGCAATGAGTCTCATTGAGATAGGCTCAATTCCTGACATTCGACCTCGATCAACAAGATGTAATCAGAGAAAGTCGCTTCTGCGATCGAAGACGTCATTACGTTTGTGAAGTCTCACTGTGATCTTGTCAAATTCGAGCCCGAACCTGAGTCTGACAGAGCAGAGTCATCAAAGACGATCGTATTTTGTGAGAGCGAACATAGTGTGCTGAGAAGGTTTGATAAGCTTGTCAAACCTCGAGCTGAAAGTTTCAAGTTCTCGATGATTGTGTTAAGATTGTGACTATTCGTGACCTCTTGAAACTCTCGAAAAGCGAATGAACGAGAATCGAGTGAGTCATTTGATCGTCGTCTGAAGGCAGACGATATTCTCATATCTTGTGTTCAAGACTGATTGAATTTGCAATTATTGAACAGTCTTTTTCGAATTGAAAGCATCTCTTCTGATGAAATCTTCTTCAATTCTTGAGCAATGAAGCTGCTCAAAGAAAGAACTTTCAGTCGACGAGCGATATCTCGAATTCTCAGCCTACAAATTTGATTCATCGAATCATCGAGAAAGATGAGATTTTGTCTTCTCTCGTATCTGAATCGATCAGTGAAAGAAAGAAATCAACTAGATAGAGTCATTCTTACAATTCTTCGATCATCGTCTGAGATAGAACGATGAAAAATCCTGAACTTCTCAAGCGTTCGACTCACAAATTTCAGCTACGTCTCAGTTCGACATATCTCTCGAGCTTGCCTTGAATCTTCTCGACGTCATCGCTAATCAAAGAGAAACGCTGAAGTTGTTGAGCGAGGCAAGCGCTTTCTTCATTGCGTCATTCTGTGCTTGTATAATGATCAGATCTTACGATTCTTTTATAAATTGATTCAAGATCGAAGCGTCGTCGAATCGTCGCTATCTTTCGTGTTTCTGCGCTCTGAGCAATTCGCTTGAACGATGCAAAAAAACTGTGATGATTTGTTTCGATTGCAATCACAGAGTCTTGAAAAAAGAAATCGAAGTTCTTCACTCACGTCTCGATTCGATCTCGTAGCTTCAAAGAAGACTCAACACTCTCAATGTGAAAGAGCTTCTGCAAGCAAGATTTTCGTTCATTTACTTTCTTGCTTTTTCATTTTCTCACAGATACGAACTGTCTTAAAGCAGATCTATGTTTGATAGAAAGCGTTGCATAAATCTGTTGACATGTTGCTGATGATAATGTAGCTTGATTGTTCACAAGAAAGACAGAGAGATTCAACAATTTAGTTTTGACGAGCTCAGCTGTTGACGATGACATTTTGACCGTTCGCAGTAATGAAGAACAGAAAAGCAGATGAGAGAAATCTCTTTATTAAATTTTCTTCTGAATCAAAAGACGATTTGACTCAGAATTATCGAAAGAAGTTTAGATCATGAGCATTCTTGCTCTCTATCGCAGCGTGAGGTTTCTTGCTTCTCAAGTCAATCAGAAACTATCAGATCGCTCTTGTGAAGTCTTTATTTTATGTCTCTGCGCCTCAGCACTTCTAGCGCAGATGCTGCTTTTCTACACTCAACATGACTTGTCAACATCTTTTCATTTCGCTCGCCTTCGTTCTTTTTTGAGTCAACTGAAATTCATGATATCACAGATCTGCAGCTGTTTATCGAATCAGATTTGAAGAGATTTGTCAATTGACATGTTCTTCAGTATAAATTTTTAGCCTTCGTCGTGCAACTTTCAAAGTTACTGCAAGATTTCGTTGTTTGTCATGCAAGCTGCATCTTGTTTCAGACAGAAGTCATTTCTCATGCCGTATCTCTTTGATGCGTGAACTTCAAAGTACAGATCTCAATGAAACATTGAGAAGACATCAGTCGAGCTTTGATTAGAAGACGATGAACTTTGAGTCTTCAAAGATATCGAAATTTGTCAACAGAGTGAATACAGAAGATGAATCGCGATGAAATAAGACTGTTACGAACGCATACGATCTGAACTTGCAGCAAGACAAGAACATGAATGAGACTGATGCAATGAGAAGCGCTCTGCATTTATATAACTGAGACTTCTCAGCGACTGACGTGATTTTGGGAACCTGCACAGCTTCTTCTATACAGAAAGATCGTTTCTCATCGCTCGAAAGTATTTTCGAAGATTTTTCGCTTCTCAACGCGTCAACATGCGAGAGACGATGTTGATATTGAATCTTTGCTTGAGTCTCTTCGAATCACTGTTCTTCATGTCGAACAGAAGTATCACGATTCTCAGAACCTTGTTGTAGTTGGGATGCATTCATTTCTCGAGCTCTCTCACATAATCGATCAATTTATGCTCGAGAACGTAAATTCAACACAATCAATCGATCATGAAAGGCATCAACTTGGCAATTCAGAAGTCAGAATAGTGACTCAACAACGCTTTCTCAGAAACGCTCAGAGTGTCATATTTTACACAGACGTTCGCGAGTCAGCGTCATGCTATCGCGATATCGCGAGAAAGAATGGTCTTCTTGCCAGGCTTGAAGCGTTCATTTTTCATATAAATTTCAAAATGACACTGTTCGTTTGTCTTGAAAACACAGTTCGCTAATGAATCTTCAGCACTTCTCTCGTGAGATCAAAGAAGTCTATGTCAGAAACACTCTTCTTCTGTGCTTAAACTTGCTGAGAGAGTTCAAGTCTTCGCTTGCACAGAGACTTCTCTATCGAGACTTGAATGACTGATGTTGATGCATCTTGCAATGTGTGAAACAACTGCACATGCTTTCTTTGTCACATCATCTCTCATTCATCAATCGATGTCAGATAGAGCTTCAAATTCTCTCACTGCTTCGTGAGCTCTACTGTATTTCTGACGACATCATTGCGAATCAACAGAACAGATTCAATTCAGACTCAACAGATCTCACTTCTTTGAACAACTTGATTCTTTACGATCTTACTTGTGCAGCTCAAACAGCTCGCTCGCGACAGTTCAACATTGCTGATCTTTGTTATTTACACAAAAATTTTTTCAGGTTCAGACTTTTTGTTCAAGTCATAGATGATAGACAAATTCGATGAGCAAAGATCTTTGAAGTCAGAAAATGAATTTTGAGACTTGAAAACTCTCTGTCAGTAACTCTTTCGAAATTGATACGTGATGTGAGACTCATTTCAGCGACAGCTCACTAATGAGAACAAGACTCTATCGCTAAAATTTTGAAATGAATTTGAGTTTAAACAAATGAGCTTCGTCAGAATTTTTTGATAAGAGTTCATTTCTTTCACAAAGTTGAAGACTGCAGTGCTCATTGAAGCAGCGAAAGTATCTATGTTCAACTGCTCTCTCTTCGATGCTCAGAGAACGATATTCTATTGCTTTTGATATGAAGTTCAGAATGTACTGATCGAGCACTTGAAGCACTTCATGCATGAACGATATCACAAGATGATCTGCAAACATTTCATAATCTGATTCAACAAATTTCTCTGCTCAAAGAGTCTATTGAGATGACGTTAGCTCTGATCACTCTTGTGACTCTCGTTCGTCTCTCGATCTACTGACTTCGCACAGCTCATTCGTTAGAACAGAATCATTTTTCGAACTTCGATGCTCTTGTAGAATTGAGAAGATGACTCGACTTCAACACACGAGCTACACTGAAGCACATGACTCGCTTCTTCTGAGATGTTGTATCGACGCTAGTCGATATAAGAAAAGCTTAAGTAATTATTCAGATCTTGACAGATACTGTCGATGACATCAATTCTCAGAAAGAGATGAACGATAACTCGAGATTGTACTGAAAGCGTAGATTTGACTCTTTCTACGAAGATGATAAGAACTGTTCAACTAAAGCGATTGCTCTAGCGCAGAACGAACAGACTATACGAGCGAAACATGAGGCTGCAAGTGATCAAGTCACTCAGAATGAGAGCAGTCAATTGACAAAGTGTTTAATTCAAAGAAAACAAAAGAGAAGTAAGAGGCGTGAAAGATACTGTGATGAATGATGATTTTAAACAACACGAATGTTGTCTAGAATATACTGCATTCTATTAAGAAAATGTTTGAGAATTGAGCTAATGATTCTGTATCTTTGAATTGTCTTTGTATGATCGTTGTAGTGAACAGAGAAGTTGAAGAAGAAAGACTTGTTTGTTCGTTGAGAGAAAATATGATGATATCAAAAGCAGGCAGTTATGCCTTTATTTCAGACGAAGAACGATAGAAGAAGATAGCGATAATGTGATAGTCTTGTCGAGTAACTAAATACTTGACGAGAATAGCTTTTAATTAACTTTTCATTTCTTTCTGAAGTCACTAGACGACAGTTGAGAAATTATCAATCTGCTCGACAGCGTACACCTGAGTATAATCGACGTATATATGAGCATAGCTTGACAAATTCCATCTTAGCATGTATTCATCATGCGACAGACTGATTTATACTGTCATCATTCGTTTGAAAAGCATTACACATTCAACTTTCTGTGCGTTGTTCTTTTATCTTAGTATGATACTTCTGCTATTTTCAATATGAAGTTCTTCGACTTGATTCTACTGAAAGAGAGAGTGTTTCAACTTAAAGAAGAGAATGATCAGTGAGATTCAAGACTGTGTGAAGCAATGTTCAACGATAGCAGAATAACTAATATTCATCGCGACTCAGATTGTCTTCTGATGCTGATAGATTAGATGTTGCTCAGTCAGATATTAAGATCTGAAATGTCATCTTCTATTGTGTCTGACAGCTGAAGTCAGAATTGATAGAGATGACTAGTAAGATTCGACTGCTGATCATCATATGTTTTAGAAGATTTGTTCGACGTCAATCATTCTAGAACTATTTATACCTAGAAGAATTCTTCTGAAATATTCGACGCACTGCTTTTCAATTGTCTGGTTCGAAATGCAACTTCTAAAGCTATTCTACTTTCATTGTAGCAGCTCAATGCGCGAAGACGCATTTCCTGATCGAATTCTCTGATCGAGAAAATCAATGCGATCTCTCTTCAGGCATTTTCAGGCCTAGGCAAAAGGGTGCTTCTGTCAGCTCGCCGTGAGCACAACGCAGACACGCAGAGAGACAGGCAAGCTCTCTTTTAGCGTCTTCGTCTTTAATCGTCTTCACTAGGCGAGACGATTCGTCATAATTGAGCCTCATCACTCATTGATATGTCGCTCATTGTCTTGTGTCTCGTTAGCATTTCGCAAAGGCAGCTGACTCTCTGTGCAACTACAATGCGATCAAGTATACTCGCTAATCGCATGCAGTCTTTACTTGAGCTCGTTTTCTCGTCGAACTAGTCAAAGCTTGCATGATCAGTGATCGAAAACATTTCTCTGCTAAATTTCGCAAAATCACAGCGAACAATCATCAAAGATTACATGCTCAATTTCAGAGAACTTCTATGATCAAGAGAAGCAGATCAAGAATATCGACAATCTGTTATTGAAGCGATTCAAGTTCAGACATCAGAAGAAGCAATGTACATCAGCGAAGAATTCTCGAAAGTCAGAAACTGAGAGTGACTCTGAACCGTCGAATTTCGCTATTGAAGACAGTCTTCTAGAATCTATGAGTACTAGATCACGTCACGATAAATTCTTTTCAGAAGGTAAGAACTTGAAATCAATATCTCAAATTATTTCTTCAGATGATTCAGATTATTGACGAGAATCTTCAGGCTTGAAGCAGTCACTATATGATTCGAATGTTCACGTCTCAAATGACGCTAGCAGCATGTGAAAAAAGAAGAATAATGATCATGTCGAGTCACTTCGTTGAGAGCGTTCTTCGAAGCATCATGATTCTTTATCTCAGACTAAAAAATCTGTCATGACAAATTTGACGTCAACGCGTGGTTCGCATGATGATACAGCTCATAAAAAGCGACTTCAATTCCCGAGTCAATTTGATCTCTCTGAACAAGAAAAAGCTCTCTTCTCGACTAGCAATGATGACGAAGATCATAGCAACGAGTCTTCTCTTGAGAATGAGTCACTGAGAGATGAGAAATCTGAGAAACTCGAAGTTGAACTCAAGATGCTTCTTCAGTCAGAAACCAGACCTATCTTTCATGAGCAGCTCATTATTGAGATGAAGAACATATACATCGAATTAGTCATGATCGAAGCGAAGTGTATTGACATTGACTCGTAAAAAGTATAGCATGCGTCTTAATGAATAGAGTTTCAAAAGAAAATTGTCGACGTTTAGTCATCTCTTTGTTCTGCAAAATAGAATTGAACAAAGTCATAATACTGTCTTTGACAGAATTGAAAGATATTACACTCGTCAAAGACTTTGTATACAGTGAAAGCTGTTCGAGCGAATAGAGTCGAGCAAGAATGATCAGATGATGACATAAATGATCGACAGTCAACGTCTTATCTGACGCTTTATGATATTAGAATTTAGCGACGTTGTTTCAAACTTCACGATCTTTCGATTCGTCATTCTCAATAGTCATGTGATATCGATCAAGATTCTCTGAGACGATTCGAATTTTAGCTCAAACACTCTTAATCAAAGCGAATCTTTCAAATATCTAAGCATTCGATTCACGTATTCTCAAAGACTGATACAGTCTCGTATAACAAAGTCATTATTGAGTAGACAATGTAAATGAAGACAAGCATATATACAATTGAGTCTGATAGTCTGTGCCGTAGAACTTTGAGAAAAGCATGTATTTCATGACATCACATTCTCGTCGACATTGAGTACTTAGCAGTCAGTCTACTTAAAGCCGAATTAGCAGAAAGATGCTGAGACGCTAAGAAGAAATCATGATGCTCATATAGCAGCTAAAAGCTCATTAGTCAGTTCTAGAAATGATTAATCACGATGCAATATATCTGTTTATGAAGAGCAATAAGTGACTGTCACTGATCGTCTTTAAGTTCAAGCTTTTTCGCTGAATTCTTCTCTTGAGCAGCAGCAGCTAGACTCTTCGACTTATCAAATCAGTTCAGAGCTATCATTCGCGAGCTCGAGAGAACAGATCTCTTTGAGAGATACATTTTCAAAGCTGCAATCAGATTCAAGAAGACTGATGCATATATTGTTCTATCAAACATTGCAGCGCTGTTTGAGTACGACTACGCAAAGAACGAAAAATCGAAATCAAAATTGATTACATCTTTTGAGTCTGCTCAACTTGATCAAAAAGAGACTTCTAAGTTCACTTTCACGAATCTGAATAATCTTGTAGATCATGATCAATCTTTTGAACCTCAGTATGCTACTTCTGATACGCATATAGTAAATGAATCAAACGAAAATGAAGTCTTCATCTTTCAGTCATCAAGACTAACGACGATAAGTCTTGATGTATGCTTAAAGTATTCAGGCAATGACAACATCTATTCGCTGATTCATATGTACTTAATTTTCTTTTGAAGCTTAATCATTGTTCAGCAGAATTGCATTTCTCTCGAACAGAAAAACATTTTATGAACAATTGAAAAGATCATTTCTTGAATTGAAATCTGTTTGCTATCAAATATCTTGACCGAAGATTCTCAAGTGATGACTCTCAAAGTTCAGCGTAAGAAGTTTCCCCAGTCATACAAGAATTTTGCTTGATCTTTGTTCGAGAATTACATTATGCAAGATCTGCTTTTCATTCAATGATATTTTCCTGAGAATTGATTCACTACTGTCATGATTGATGATGATGAGCGTTCACATGATCTTTCTTCAATAACGCAGCCTAGAAAGAAGCGCATGCTTTGACTAGAATATCATATTGCTACTGTTTGTTCGATAATCTTACTGCTCAGAGTCATTTCTAACTCAATCTAGACTGAACGCTGAATATGATTTGATAAGCAGAAACAACGCTTCTTTATCATCGATTATATCAACCAACGTCTTGTCGATAGTGTTGTAGATCAGACGATGCTACATAAACAAGATACTATCATGTCTAAAGCTGATACAGTCGAAGATATCTTACAAATCACGAGTGTGACTCGATTCGAATCACTCAACGAATTGAGAGTCTCTACTTGAGCTTCTACACTCACGAACACTCTTGATTTTGAGGCACGTATGCTACTCATCACACTCAAAGCTAATGATCTAGAAGCTCTCAGTGATGATGTATCAATGATGAATATCTTTTCGAATAAGCAGGAAAATCTGTCTTCTCATGTAGAGCTATCAATGCTAAGAAAGCTATCAGCGTCTTCATCAGAAGAATTCAAGTCAGCGACGACTGAAGATGATATGAAAAAATGATTTGTGTTGATTCTTGTCATATGCACTCATTGAAAGACTATTAATGTTCTTTTCGACTTGAGAACATGAACGCTCAGATTCAGAGATTGAGCAAGACTTCATGTATGAGTTGTGAGCGACGTCTTTTGCGAGTGTTAGTAGAAGTCGCTCTTCAGTTGCATTGCTTTCATTTAGAGCTTCTTGCAACGATTCTCTTTGAAGATAAGAGTATAATGTTTCACATACATAAGTTTTATCTTTGATTGATGAAGACATATCGAGTGTTGAAATTTTCGTCGTAACAAAGAAAATAGAAGAAGAGATGACATTCGAATATCTTGACAGGGAATAAATTAGGTTCAGTTCGTGATAACATGCTTGCTTCTTAGTTCTGAAGTCGATATTCTGTTCTAGAAAGAGTCGAAAGCTCATTTCTTTACAGACGTACGTTGATTTGAACTTTGTGTCACTCTCAAAGTGTACGATTGTTGTATCTTCTCGATCTTCAAGAACGATAGAGAAACGCAGAGATTTCAATGATATCAATGCAGTTTATATGAATTGAAAATTCGAAATCAAAGATGATTGTGAGTCAGGTACAATGATCATGAACGACGATTAGTCTCTGAAATGTTGAAGAAAGAAACTGACGTTTCAGCGTGATGACTGCTTTCTCTGCTGTAGAGAATCACAGACTCGCGTTCGCGTATGATCACGATGATGAGAAGCTCAAGTTAGGTGCTGCGCTCATCATATTGAATGAATGAGTATTCAAAGACATATCTAGAACAGAAGATGTATGAGCTGTGATGTTCACGTAGCGTAGTCTTGCGTGATTATTGAGAATTGCCATCGCATGAATTATATGATAGATGTGACAAATATTCATGATAGCACTTTGATCTTTCTTTGTCTAGAGCTCATTTCTTTCTTTGTATTAAGCTTCTTGACTTCTGCTTTCAACAGCTAGACTGCCTGATTTTGCGTTCTTCTGACACGATATTCTCACTTCTCATATGCATGTAGTATTTCATGACTTCATACTCAAGATGTAGAGAGTGAAGAAGCTTGAAGAATGACTTCAACAATGTTTAAACTGAATATAGAAGAACATCGACATTGCGAATCTGAATCACTATTGTACGTCACTTCTGACACTTGAACTGACAATAATCAGCGCTGAGTGTATTTGCTCACGAATGTGTTTCCTTCATGCATTGTTATGCTTGACATGATAAAGATGACACATTCGACGTATTATCAAGAAACAGCATCAACACAGCTCAGTAGGCTGCGATTGCTGCAAATAACACTTCTTGCCTTTTAGTCTTAGTGAATATCGAGCACGAAGTCAAGAAGATCATAGTGAATAGAAAGATTGTCAGAAGCTGATATTTCTCTACTCGTCTAACTGAAGACTGCTTTGTCGATTGCAGCTCTCAGAGTATAAAAACAGAATCAAAAAGTAGAACAGCTGCTATCACAGTCAGAATCACGCGTAACAGTATATTAAATCTTTCAGCAGAAGTTAGTCAGAGATGAGATTCTGATCTTGTCTTCATCTTTTGTCGTCAAGTTCTAAAGATGATCTAGATAGTATCAGTCTTACTTGAACAGATGCAAAAACGCAATATAAAATAGTTGCTTCAAGTAATTCAGCTGTTGTATATAATATAAGACAACAGCACGATAATTGTACTGAACGTAGAAAAATAATTGAGACTTATCAAAGTAAGTGTCTTGAACAGCTTGATAAAAGTCTTTTCAAGGCAGACGTTAAATCAATCAGAATCTGCATCACACGTCAAAGTCATAAGATCATCAATCTCACGAATTCAACGACTCTCTGACTTCAAAAGACTTTCGAAGATGTCGATTAGATTATATAGACTGTTCTGATTTCTCTCAATAAATTGCTTGATTGTCTGCTTCTGCTGCAGACGTAAGAGCAATTTGTCTTCTCGTTCATCAGCATTGATTTCATACAGTCGTTATACTGAGCATATCATATAGCTTCAACTTCTTCTCACAGATTTGAAGCAATTTTCTTCTTTCTGAATTCTCTGAAACCGCATCATTTAGACGTCGACATTGTAATCTGATAGAATTTTCTGTTAATGCTTCTCAGCTGTCGAGTTCTTCAAGTTGACTCTTCAAATTCATCAGTTCATCTTCGAGATGAAGCAAATACGATTATGAAGTCACTCAAATTTACGATAAATCAACAGAGCTGAGTTGCAGTTCTCAAAGACGATCACTTTATTATAGTCTCGCTCGCAATCACTGACTGCAAGTCTATTAGCAATGTCATTGTTTTTGATGTCTACATCAGCAATACTCAATTTGATGATCTCAAGAATCTGATATTGAAGCGTGTATTTCGACGAATTTCTTGACAATTCAACAATATGCTTTAAGCGATGTCTGATAGATCTTGAAGATTGTTCTGAGCATGAAACTTGTCAGTCATCTTTGATACTCTCTATGAAAATATATGTTTGAAGTAGATATATCATATTCTGTGCTCAATTCACTCTCTACTAAGAATGAAGTTCTTGCAAAAGATGTCGAGTGATGAAGAAATTGAGAAGAACTATGAATCGAGAACGCATATTGTAGCGCGAGCGATCTTCGTGAATTCTGAAACTTCACTTGTTAAGATGATCTGTTGTTAACTTCGATTCTTGTCGAATCTTCTGTGATCATGACGCTTCAAGAACAAATGTATGAAGAAAGTGATGCGAAGTTGAGAAAATGAATTAGAATTTCAACGTCAAGATGTTTGAGAACACGATTAATGTTTCAAAGAGAGAGTCTCTTGAACAGATCTCTTAGATGTCAGTACTTAATCAGTCACAAGATGCTTATTGACCTCATAATCTCACTATTGTCACGAAAGAACAAGTCAATCTCTTGCATTGAAATGACGAATATTGCTATCTATTGATTGCAAATCGCTGAACATTCATTCTTCTTTCAGTCATCAAGTCTAAGCAGAAAGCGATGTGAATCAGCTTTGCGCGAATTGATTCTCAAAGCATAGCTGTATATTACTGTCAGACTTTGAAAAAGAAATGTTATCGTTGCATATGCAAGTAATCTATTCAATTCTTGTCTGATTTCAGCGTGTTGAATATGCAATCAGTATTCAAGCGCTTGCTGAATGTTCGAGCTGTCACATTGCGAATAGAAAGCAGTACATTCTATACGTCTCTGCTACAATACATTCAACTTTTTCAGATCTGCTTCTGATGCTCACATTATCTCATTGTCTTCTTTGTCTTTCAGTCGATTTCGAATCTTCTCAAAGCTTACTATTCATATCAGACTTCTTCTTAATTTGAGATATCTTCTTCAATCGCTCATTCGATGATCTTTTGAGTGAAGCTTTCGTTCAAGCTTGAATTGAAGTTGTATGATTGAAGCTATGAAACACATTGAGATTCAATGCAAGCTCGTCAGCTGATGTCTTCGACTTCGAAAGAATTGACTCATTCGATGAGAATAATATCAGACTTTGAGTAAATAAGTCAAGTTCTGAAATTTTCGCATTCAGTGCCTTCGCATTCGCTGCAGCTATGAAAGTCTTGCGATTTGCATTCATATATTTCCTGTCATTTCTTCATGCATCAGCTTCTTGTCGAAAGCTATCTGAATTTTCAGTCATAGCGTAGAAATTAAGTTGAGTCATACAATATTCGATCGAATTTTTTGAATTCGTAGATTTCACAGAATGAGTTGTGTACATGATGAGAAGCTCACTAGAATGATAAGTTGAAGCGATCGTATAAGCATTATTGTCAAACGTTGTCTTCGAATCTATGTACGATCAAAGCTCATGTATTCTTCAAACATCTAAAGCTTCATCGTACATTGCTTGATTCTTGCATACGTCTGTAAGCTCTTTGAAATCTTTGTTCTCGATGAAGAAGTTGAGTAAGCAGAGTGCGACTGCATTTGTCAATGGCACAATATAAGATTCTAAGTCTTCTCGAATTTGTTTATTCAACTCTTCTGAACGAGTCTTGTCATAGAAGTCTGACTGAGTCTTGATGATAAAGTCATTGATCAGATCTTTAAGATTTGTAAATCAAAGATTCTCTTGCGAAAAAATATCAACTGTGTCGACAATGATGAGAAACATCTTGCTCATCACTTTATTTTCAATCAATGCGTCTTCATTGATTTGCTGAAAGATTTCAAATACGATCTCGATGAATTGAGAAAAGAAAAGAAATGATCTTGACTGTGCAAGCCTCTTATTAATTTGTGCTCAATTGCTTGATCTTTGCGCACAATTGTTCTTGTATATGTCATGATCATTGAGATGTTGCTCAAAGACTGAGTCGTAAGCAGACGTTCTTCTGATGAAGAAGAATGAACTCGACTCTCTTTCAGTATTGACTCGTTTTCTGAAGTCTAATTGACTTGAGTTCATTGTTGAATTAAAGAAAGTCGATACTTCGAAATTCAAGTACTAGATTCTCGTCAGAAGACTACTTGATAAGACATGATATTATACTTACGTCTCGAATGTCATCGAGACTTGATTCGTCTTGTCTTGCAAAGCGTTTAAGCTTCTCAATGTCGATGTTTTCTTTGTCGATTCGATGAGACGATACTGAGACAGCAGATCAGACTGTTCTTTGATCGAATTCTCGCAGAGTGCGACGAGTGAATCACTGACGTGAGAGATTGTTTCAAAAGAAACTGAGTGTTCAATGTCGTCGATGTTCTTTGAGCTTTTGTCATTTGACAGTGAGCTGCGATGAAATATCAGTCACGAGCTTCGCTACACTTAATTGTCGCTTTCGATTCTGAGATACTGAAGCTTTGTCTGAAGACATTGAGTCTCGATCTTTGATGAAAGACACAAATTAAATAGTGATGAGAAAACAATCAAGATGCAAAAGTGAAGATAGCGCGCGATCTGCGAAACCACGCTAGTGAGTCACTCGGGATTGCGGGGTCGATAGTCAATCGATGAGCTGCCTGAAACGTGCATCTAAATATATTTAGTGCGTGAGATGTCATTCTCGACTTTGTCTCATCGATGTAAAAGATGATGTGAGCACTCTTCATAACTACGATTTCAATGCATCTCTACCTGATTCACATATGATCATCAATGAAGAACTTGATACGTGAATTGACTTTCTAGTCTGGTTCAGCTTTCTGAGACAAGCGTTATTCGTCATGTTCTAACAGCTTCTGAGAATCTACGCGTAGTTGATAAATATCAGCTTCAAAGAAGAATCGATGAGAAAGACTTCGACGATGTGTACATAGATAGTTCACATTCAAAGTGATTAAAACAAGTTTATAAAACTTATCGCGCTTCAGAAACCAATCTCGATACTGACGAAGAGATTGTCATTAAACTCGAGCGCGTCTGTGAAAATTCATTTCTTCTCGAATTCGAAGTCAATGTCTATCAATCGCTTGCTGACGATGTCGATATTTCATTCATTCATGAGTATTTGTTCGAATGCGAATATAATGTTATGATGTTTGATCTTCTGAGATCGAGTTTGAAGAATCTTTTCAATTTTTGCGATCGACGATTCTCTCTTAAAACAATGTTGATGCTGATCGATCAGTGTCACGAACTGAGAACTGAATGAAATCAGAATGAAATTCTAATAACTAGATTTTAAATACAAGACGTTGCACGAAGAAGAAAGAAAAGAAAGAGATCATTCAGATGTTCTTATACTTCATGAACGCTGAATATCATTCGTATTGAGAGATCTTCATAACATCACTGATAATCTCACGTCTATCATCATCTATAATATTGTTCAACATCATCTAAGTGATCTAACATCTCTTTTCCCAACATCTTTCGAGTAACACATGCTAAAATCGTGACAATCAGCTTCTTCATCGTCTCGAATATATTCACTTCAAAAATGTTATTCATCGCGACATCAAATCGAAAAATTTCTTGATGAATATTGAAAGACGTGATAATCAGATGTATGTCACAGATTTGAGCCTTGTCACGAAACGTCGTAACGTTCAAATAAAGACTCATTCTGCTGATGTCGCGAAACGGCATTTAATCGACACGACACGTTTTTCCAGCATTAACGATCATTTAGAAATTCATAGATGTTCATTCTCAGTTCTTTCGACTCATACGTTAAATACTGTTCTAGTGCAAGATCGTCGCGATGATTTGAAGTCTCTTGAGTACATGTTTCTCTATCTTCTTCGAGACTTTCTCTCATGACAAGAGCTTACGACTGAAGATCAGACACAGAAGAATGAGCTGATCTTGATCAAGAAGAGAACAATCAGTACAGAGAATCTTTGCAGAGATCTTTCTGAGAAATTTCGAGTCTATTTCGATCATATTCGCTCTCTTGACTTTGACGAGACATCGACGTATGTCTATCTGCGCAAGATCTTTCGTAATCTCTTCGTGCAAGACGACTTTGACTACGATCGTATTTTTGATTGAATCATTCTGAAATATTTGAGACTTTGTCGAGCAAATTTGACCTAGCTTGGTTTCAGTTCTAGAAAAACTAACAGGTCTGATGATCAAATGAAGATGAGATGTGAGAATTCTATCGTAGTTGATCGAATACTACGTCTGTGTTTGAACAGCGATTCTCGAACTTTCTTCGCTAATCTGTTCTGATCTTTATATGAAATCATAGAAAGAAAAAAAGAAGAGCGTGTCAATGATTGTGACTATGTGTTATCAGTCTTCTTGCATAAAGTCTAGATCTAACGAGAATACTCTTTCAAACATGCTCATATTGACAGTGTTCATGTAAGCAGTACGTCTTCAGTACTGAGATGTTCATGTGAAGATGAATCATTCTTTCTATCTATGAATCTTCACTCAATATCGTAGCATTCTAGACAAGTCATGTTTGAAGTCAGAATGATAAGATTGCACTTTACAGCTATCAAAATATGTTCTTATCACAGCTCTACTAAAAACGTCGTTGTCTCTTGAGATTGATCGCTTTTCAGTCTAAAGAAAATTATTATAATTTCTACTTGAAATCTAATATCAAATTTTACGTCATTGTCACTAGAATCGAACTTCACGAAAGAACGCAAGACTTTATTTGAATGTTTCACAAATATAGATTGAAGATCAAGCTTAACATCATTCTTCATTGATCGCAACAAATGCATTATTGTGTTCTCTTTCATTATTCATACATCGTCACAGTCGCTGTTCTCATCAGACTTATTCTCATTCATTTCATCATCATCATCATCTTTGTTCTTGTCTTCTTTCATGTGTTCATCGTCATTACTATCTTCATTGTAATCGTCATTCTCGTCTTCGCTCTTCGCTGCAAATTCACTGCTAGCTTCATTCTCATCTTGATCATCACTATCATATACATAGACATCATCTTTCTCGTTATTATCACTCACAAATCTCACTGTATCATCACTTTCGCTCTCGAGAGAATTGCATGATTAGAGCTTCGTGCTTTCTTGTATTTATTCAGCGCTCGTTGATATATCTTCTCTGTCTCAGCATGCTTGCCTTGATTCTTGTAAAGAAGATCTAAGACGTAGACAATGTCAAGAATTGAAGTATAATCAGAATCTCATGCTTTCTTGTATTCATTCAGCGCTCGTTGATACATCTTCTCTGTCTCAGCATGCTTGTCTTGATTCTTGTAAAGAAGATCTAAGACGTAGACAGTGTCAAGAATGAAAGTATGATCAGAGTTTCATGCTTTCTTCTTTTCATTTAACGCTCTTTGATACATCTTCTTCGCTTCGACATGCTTGTCTTGATTCATATAAAGAATACTCAAATTGTTGACAGTGTCGAGAGTGAAAGTATGATCAGAGTCTCATGCTTTCTTCTTTTCATTTAGCGCTCTTTGATACATTTTCTTCGTCTCGATATGCTTGTCTTGATTCTTGTAAAGAATACTCAAGTTGTTGACAGTGTCGAGAATGAAAATATGATCAGAATCTCATGCTTTCTTCTTTTCATTTAGCGCTGTTTGATACATCTTCTTCGCTTCAACATGCTTGTCTTGATTCATATAAAGAAGATTTAAGTTGTTGATAATGTCAAGAGTCGAGATATAATTCGAGTCTCATGCTTTCTTCTTTTCATTCAACGCTCGCTGAAACATCTTCTTCGCTTTGACATGCTTGTCTTGATATCTGTAAAGAATGTTCAAATAATGAACAATGTCGAGAGTGAAGATATAATCAAAGCTTCACGCTTTCTTCTTTTCGTTCAGCGCTCGCTAATACATCTTCTTTGCTTCGACATGCTTGTTTTGATCAGCATAGAGACGATCAAGACTATGAAAAGCATCACAAATCTCAGTGAATGCATTGTCATTGAGCACATCAATGTCATGAAGTTCTCATGCACATCAATCTGCATGCGAAAGCAATCGTTGTTGAGAAATTCAATACTTCGCTTCTGATCAATCTGACGCTGCATTATCTACAATTATCAGAGTTGCTATCATCAAGTCATACTTGTTGAAGCTGATCATTTCTGCGCATCAATCGTGCACGACTGAATGCATAAAGTAGCTTTCGCTGTGTTGACGCGATTCAATGAGCGAGTAGTTCAATAAAGTCTTTATTATTCTCTTGAAGTCAATTTCGCTCTGTGCTAGCTTCTGAAGCCAGTCATATTCTCGATAGTCTTCACTCTCACGCAAGATCAGCTCATATCACATATCTTGATGATTCAAATATGCTCACAACTGCAAGAATCATGTCGTCGTTAAACTGCTCTGTCGAATGCGCTCGTAAGAGATCATTCACGTTGTCTGAATGCTTCTGTTCTCGTAGTCACGTAGATAAGATGTCTTCGTCATCAGTCGAGATCATGAGATCTCGTATAGATCGAGATACTTCAAGCAGCTCGTCTTAGTTTCGCGCATATACGTGCTCGCTTGAATCAGAGCAAGTGAAAGATAGTCTAATTGTTGAACAAGCTTGTTAATGTCTGCAGATCATTCAATCAGCTTATATCTTGATCTTCTGATAAGATGTCTATCGTATCACTGCTGAATTGATGCAGACTCGAGCGATTGCTGATGAGCTTCAATGCTTGATTACTTCTGAGTCTTGTAACTTTGATCGACTTTTCTATCTCTCTCAGCGAAGAAAGACGAGTGATGATCAAAATGAAGTCATGATCGACTGATGACAGAAACGACGTAATATTGTAGATCTGAGCATCTACTTTCATAGATTGCATGTCTCGATCAACGTTGTCGAAGATCATCAGTCATCGTTGATTTCTTTTCGAAGCGAGTCATCTTAGAACAGCGTTTGTCTTCGCTCTCATGTTCAAAGTCTGCTGAATCTTCTTGATCATTGAAATCGAGACTTCGCTGACATTCGCACGCTCAGCAAACTCGCTCAGACTCTGCAGCATCGTGTCAATACTGTTATCATTCACCCATACTATCACGCTGTACGTGTGCTGATACTTTCGAGCATATGCAATCGTCAGCTGCATCTTCTCAATCTTTCTCAGATTATGAAGAATATGTATCTTTCGCTCACTCTGCGTCTTTGTTGACAGTAGACTTCTCTTCATCTTCTTCATCTTAACGTCTCAATTGACGAAATTGTCAGCAATCAAAAGATTCGTGAATTGAAATTAAACGTGAAAGTTGTCATCTTCTAGAAGATAGATGATCAGAGTTTGTTCAATTCTCTTGCACTTAAAACGATCTCATTTCTGTATTCTTCATTTCATGATGAAGCTGTCTCTATCGTTCTTCATTATCTGTTGCGTTGTTCAGATGCACTCATCTGTACTCGATACAACATCGATCGCTCGTTAACTTCTCATCACTTGAACTCTGAGTATAATCTGTAGAAGCTCTTTCGCATACGATGTCGTTGTTGCTGTCACGTAGTCTTGTCACTCATTGTTCTTATGCGAGTTTGAGTAATTGCAGATCTCTTGAATGACGACGCACGAAAAATCATTTGACAACTCTGTCACCTTCATCTCAAAGCACATAACATCATGTTGCTGACTGATCTTGTCGCGAATAACGACATCTTTCATCAGTTAATCTGCAAACACAATGATTTCGTAATGCACAATCAAATTCTTTGAATCAAGAGATCGCGACTGTCGTTGAATCACAAGTGAAACAGCATGATCGCAGTCGATGTCACACTTTGCTGTGTTGTTGACGTGAATATAGATTAATTCGTATCATCAATCTTTTTTCGCACTCGAATATCGATGCTTCTCTCGTACTCGTGAATTTTTGATCATCATTGTTCAAATAATTTCGACAATGTGATGTTCTTTTCTCTCGTGAATCGCATCGAGTTGATTCAGCGTCGTTAGTAAAAGTGTGAAGAGAGAGTTCAAGCTTTCAGTGATCTTGAACTCTTTGCCTTGCATCTCTTTATCATACTTGTACGAAAGAACGTCTTTCGTTCTTCTCAACAAGCATTCAATCATCACATCACTCAGTTGAATGTCATGTTTCTGACTTGACGTTTCTTCTTTGATCTCATCATCAGTTCAATGCGAATCGATTCGAAGAATTGAAGCATGTTCTTCGTCATCATGACGACAGAGACGATTTCATACCTGCCTTTCGAAAGACATGCGACGACAACATGATGATCAACAATGCGATTCACAGTGTAAGCATTACTGTCATGCAACGAGACGCTCGAGAGAGAAGGGTACTCTTCGTTCAGAAGTTCGCACGCAGTCACATACTTTCATCTCACGATGTAAGCTTGATGATTCATGACTTCTCATTCGTGAAAGATGATCGCTCACTCTGTTCATAATTCTGACATTGAAAATCTTCATTCTACAAGGCTGACGCATGACGAGAGAGCAAAGTGAGCGTGTTCGCTTGATGCGTCTATCGCTACCTCATCAAAAGCTGGCAGAATCTTCTATTAACAGAACGCTATAGTGCGAAACATATTGTGATATATATAACAGAAAAGAACTCGAGTAGACACTTTTTAGCGTATCGAGACTGAAATCGACTGTTTATGTTACGAAAATTTCTTAAGTCATCGAATTGCGAATTTCAAGATCTGAAAACAGTTTATACAAATTACGTAGTAAATTATCAGATAAGACAATCTTGGCAAGCATATTTCTCAATCTCTTAGAGATTTCACGCACGTCGCAAAATTCAACTATTCGATTAACTTCTCAAAGTATCTTGAAACTGCGTTCGAATGTTATCTGAGCAGTTGACGTTGTCGCACAGTCGTCGCTGAAGAAAGTCAATTTTTTTGTGATGTCAATCTTTTTCAAAGATCTAGAAAAATCGACTGTCAAGGCGAATTTTCTGATAATCTACTACGTAAATTGAATAGAGTATTTTCAGATTCTGAAATTCGCAATTCAATGACTTGAGAAACTTTCGCAACATAAACAGTCGATTTCAGTCTTGATACGCTAAAAAGTGTCTACTCGAGTTCTTTTCCCTAATTGAATGTAGAGAAACTATTCGCCTCATTCTTCGCACGCTATCGAATGCTGTTTTTTGCCCCTCATTGCGATACTTTTATCACGTCTTTCTGATCAGTAGCACTTCAAAGGTATGATTCTTCAAAGTACTATCGATAGACATGACTGATATGCTCTAAAGCAGTCGCTTTATCTTTATAGAATTCACGGCTCACTAATGTCTTCTCATTCAGAAGTCATTTATGTATACGATAGCATTAATATTGCGATCGTGATCTAATAAGACTTCGCATCTCGACAAGATATCTTAAGAAGTTTCTAACTCTGACTCTAAATTATTGTGATCATGATTTTCGAAGTCTCTAGAGCAGAGTAGTCTTAAAAATGAAAAATTGATAAAATATCTAGTCAGATCAGCTTATTGTATTGACGAATAAAAATCTCTGACATTACGTGATGATGAATCGCTTAAACATTGAAGTCGCGATACGCTAAAAACAGTTCATTCGAGTTCTTTGCTGTTGAAAGATATACAAGTCTTCGAAATATATATTCGAAACAGAAACGTTCAAAGTATTTCGTAGAGAAACAAGAGACATGAAAAAAATGTACTTGAAGAGCGTACGAATGTCGTGCAAAGTTGAATAGAAATTCAGCAAGCTATAGAAATCACGAAAGAATCTGATAGCTGAAAGTGTCAGTCAAACGATAACATCTATCGTTAATTGCTTGCTATTGTCTTCTTTGTCGTGATTTCTTTTCTGAATTATTAATTATTCGAATCTTATCAATTATTCTCTTTCTCAAGCATTGAAGTATAGTGTCGTGAGCATACTATCGTTTTCGAATAGTTCTCTTCGAGTGTTCTTCTATCTGAGATTGTTCTGATGTTCGAGACTTGTCGACTATTTGACTACGTAGTGATATATCAATTCTGCACACTGTATGAATATCTTGCTCAAGTTCGATAATACACGTCACGTCAGATGAGAAATATAGTTTGATCGAAGATCACGAGATTCAAATGGTTCGAAAAGTGTATTCAAATCTCGCTATCAGCCTCAATATTAGCTCAGAAGAATGAAGCTCAAAATGATTTCTTCACGAGAATGCTCAGCTCAAGACGACTGAGTAGGCATGACGATATTTAAAGCATCAATTCCCTCAGCTGAGTCATCTCTCATCAAAGCATATCACAATCATCAAGAGTAATGAATATCTATGATAGTCAATCTTCGACGTCTACTTCTCTAGACGTTCTTATCAATCACAGTCTCGATTCAATCGTTGCATTCGAAGCAACTTCAGAACGACTTCAAGCATTGAAGATGTCAAAATCAACTCTGTCGCAAGAAATCGAACAGTTGATCAAAGAGAATGACTTTTTGAGATAAGAGCTTGCATATCATCAGAAAATGCACGAAGCTAGCTTACGTCTTGCAAGAGAGACGTAGAATATTATGAAAAGACTTTGATGAGCGGTTTTCGATTATAGAAATACGCAGAGAAAGATCGACATCGACTTTTGCAAGTCGATTCGAGCATGATCTGTTGAAAACGAAGAGTACGTGAAAGCATTATCAATAGAGAAGAATGATGACAACTTCTGTCAAATTGTATTTCAAACGTGAAAGAAATTTATTAACACATGAAGTGCATCTGATTGATCATCAACAGTCGTAGTATCTGAAAGCATATTCGCGTCATAATCATGTCTGCAACGCTGTCGATTTTTAGCGAATGACGAGATCTGTGATCTCTAAACAAAATGCTTGTGACTCTCAATCAATCTTTCATTCGTGCAATGCAACAGTCGTGTGATACAACATCTGTCGAAATCGTTATTCTTCAAGAAACATTCAAATACATCAGAATTGCAGAATGACAGAAACTTTCTCTGCAACACGAAAAACGAAGAGCTTGATCGTCAACACTACACAGTTCTTCCTTGAGATGATCGAGATTTCGTGAGACTTGTCACTTCAGTTAGATCTGACAAATTAAAATCTCGTTTCTTTCTTTCTTCAAATGCCTGATCATCTCGTTTTCGCTTGTTGCCTATCACTTGATCTTGACTTGACTCTTTGACTCTTTTTATGAATCTTTGAATCTCATCGTAGGCCAGTTCTAGTTGCGTTCTCAACGCTCAATGTGCAACTTCAGAGTTTGATTGAACTGTCTTCTTCAATGATATCGACATCGACAATCTTGAAGACTCGCTTGTGTCTTCGCTGAAATCATTCGAGTCACTGTATTCTTCGAGACTGTGTGCATTTCTGCCTTATTCTTCGTAATCTTGAATCTTGTAGAAGCGAATAAGATACACTAGTTGATCTACTGTTTTTCTTGTCAATCGAAGTATCTCAGCGACATTTAATACGTAAGACTTACTCTGCGTAGAATCTTTGAGTCTTCAGAAATGTCTGACTTTGCGAGAGAAATAATTCGAAATCTTGATTTCATCATGAGAATTAAGTAATTTCACAGAATAGATCTCTTCTCATTCTCTTGTGTAGCTAGAATATCGTTCGAATAGTTCTCGTCTTTTTCGATATTGAGCTCTTGTTCTTTGAGTTGAAATTGAAGATTTTTTCTAAGATATTTTCTAGAAATCTCTATAGCGAGATGTCGATATTCGCTAGAATTTATAGAAACTTCTAGACCCGTCTGAGTTTCCCGTCGAAAAAACCTTCGGAATTGCTTGAAAGTATATTTTCGAGCGGTTTTTAACCCTCGAGAATTCGATTTTGCTAGAATTTTTTTAACTGAGTTTTCGAAGAGATATTCTGAAAACGACGTTCGAAAAACCTTTAGGCCTATAGCCTTCTGAAAAGAAGCTATCAGCCAGAGATAATAGACTAAAAGAGAGTCTATTTCTCGAGATAAATAGCGATGAATAATTTTCGTAGATTTCGAGATCGAATACTCTTTGTGATAGAAAGTAATAAAGAAAAGAAGATTGTTTTCGACGTAGAGATTTCGAAGTCCGATTTCTATACTATTAGAGCTTCTAATAGATAGTAATTTCAAAGCTCTCGCTGACTGTTCATCTTCTAGATGAATAAGTACTAGAAGTTTTTCTAGAAAAATCGAGAGAGAAGTAAGTCATTTCTCTAGTTTTCGAGAATTTCAAGTAAAAGTCTTCTTCTTCGAGACTCGAAAACGGCTAGCTAGATTCGAACGACTAGCTATTTTTCAAATAAGTCAATTTTTCGAATTCTTGACTTCTAAATTCGTTCAACTATTCTGAAGAAAATTGAAAAAAGAAGTAGAATCTAGAGAGTTATCAAAAATTCTAGACCAGAGTATTTCAGAAATCGATATAGTACTTTCGATAGTACTATTTTTCGACTGAAAAAGAACGTCTTCGAAAAGAATAGCTTGAGTAGAAGAAAGAAGATCGTGAATAAAAGCTCGAAAGTTGAAAATTGAGAAAGAAATTCGACCGTAGAGTATAGTCTCGTTCGACCACTCTATTAGACTCTCTTTAGTCGTATTCTGAGCTATATTTAACCCGTAGCTTCGAAGATCGAGTGCTCAGTTAATAGAAGAACGAGAACTTCTAACTAGAAAATGATCAACGAGAAAAGAAATTCGTTCAAGAACCTCTCGATTCTCTAGTTCTAAAGAATAGATACTAGTATTCAAGCCTGAATTCGAGTTCGAATCTGTGTTCAAAGTGCTTGATTTTTCTAAAGAAAATCAAAGAACGAGAAAACAAGAAATCTTAATAAAAGACGAGAAAAGAGAGAGATAGAAATCGACTTCTTTTCAGTCTTTTTCTTCGAGTTCTAGAACGACTAGAGTCTCTACTAAAAGAAGCTTATATTCGTCTTCTTTTGCCTGCTGATCGAGAAGAGATATTGAAAAATCTAGACAAGCTCTCTCGATTCAAGTAAGACTAGAGAGCTTAGGCCTAGCTCTCGTACTAGAAATAATAGATGTATTTCTAGTACTAGTCTTCTCGTTCTCCGAGTCTTCCCTAGTAGTTGAGGCTTCGTTCTCGTTCGAAGTAGAATTCTGGCTCGATTTCTGACTTTCCGAGTTTTCGTCCGTCTCTTCGACAATTCGAATAAGTCTTTCAAGAAGGTTTTTCTGCGTTTTCGAAAGACTATATCGAGGGTTTTCTTAGCTCAAGTCTCAATCGATTTGAGTTCGAATAAAAAAGAAGAAAATTCGTTTTCAAGATAGAGAATACGTTGAAATCCGCTCAGTATTCTGATAAACCCGAAAGAGTTTAGCTCGGAATTGGTTTTTCTTCGTTCGAACTATTTCGAAACGTTCGAAAGAGTCGATATTCGAGACGGTTTCCTGAAATTTCCGAGCTAAATTTTCAAAATCGAACGAAATAATTCGAAGAAGAGAAGTATCGAGCTCTTCGACTAAATCGACTAGATAGAAACGATTTAGATCTTCTAAATAGTCGATTCACCTAGTTCGATCTAGTCAAGAGAAGAAGTCGTCGAGCTTTTCTTTTTGAATTTTCGAGATTTGACGTTTTTGAGACGATTCGACTTCGGAATTTAAGCGAGCAATTTCGACTTCTCAAATAGTAAGATTTAAAGAATATATTAATAGGGTTTTTAGAAAAAAATAGCTAAGAAAAATACCTTGGGTTTCGAGAGATATTTGAGACGAACGACGACTTTCAGCGCTAGAAGCTCTTTCTTCTAGAAAACCCGTTTCTTCTTGACTAGTCTTGACTATTCATGACTTTTTAGAATTAACTAGAAAGTATTGAGAATCGAATTTCTTAGGAAAATATTGCTGACAAGGAATCTCGATTTTTCAAGAAACGTTTTCCTTAGTAGATTTCGAAGATCGTTTCTTTTTCCTAGGGTTTTCCCAGCTATGAACTTTGAAATAGTGATCTCAAATACTATGAGTATTTCTAGTAATATATTCGCAGTCTTGACACTTAATCTCGTCTCGATAGAGGGCTAATTCTAAGTAGAAAAAGGGAAAAAAAGAAGAAATTTCAAGATTTTTAATTTCGGCCTTATTCCGAATAAGGCTAGCGTCTTTTTCGACTTCTATAAGAAGACTAGTACGCTTGAAAGACGAGAGAGAATGAGGTTTTCTTTCGAAGTGATGATATAATCTCGTTGAAAAGATACAGTACTTACAGCTTTTACAAGCTAATAAGTCGATATTCTCAACTAGAATTATAGAAGTAGATTGAATAAACATTTTTAGTAGATTTAGAAGGTTCAATTGTTTAGAAAATAGAATTGAATGATATTTAGACGTTTTTCTAAGAAATATTAAGAAAAGAAGAAAGAAATTCGAACGAGACGTCGTTCAAGTAACATCATGCGACAAATTATTGATATCTAGTCAATTAAGACTAGCGTGACAAGTCGAGTCAAGTTGAGTCGAGTCGACTATATAGATCAATAATAAATGCAATGCATATGCAATTCATAAATGATCTAGATTTCTAGCAATGCATGTGTAATCTATGAATAATCTAGATTTCTAGCATGATCTAGATTTCTAGCAATGATCATAATTTCTAGCAATGATCATGACTTTTAGCAATGACTATAATTTCTAGCAATAATCATGATTTCTAGCATAATCATAATTTCTAGCAATGTATATGCAATCTATAGATGATCTAAATTCTATGCAATTTAGATATATATATAATAATAAGTTATTATAATTATATTTTAAAGAGTCTCGTAGTTTAATAGTAAAATTCTCTAATATTTAATATTAAAGAGCTTCAAATTCGAATTTCGACAAAGTTCTAGTATTTCTAGAGTATATATAAACTCTATATATACTCTTGAAAGATCTTTCTTTATATTATAATTTTTATAGAATTTTAATATATATTTATAAGTTTTAAAATATTTATTATTAAGCTCTTATCTTAAAGATCTTTCTAAGAAATATAGTAATATATTCTTTTTTATAATAATAATAAATTCATACATTTTTATGACATCGATTAAATCAACTCATGAGAAACTTTATGCTATTTGTATCGAGTGAACAAAACTCTCTGAGATAGAAAATCACTTGCAGTCTATATGACTGCTTCACGCAGTTGAAACAGTGAGTTTTGAAACTATGTATCAAATTTGTTCACGTTGATTGCATGTTAAAGAATGAGTGTTTTAGTCACTTTAAATTGCTTCAAGAGCTTCGTTTTCATCATCATCTTCGTTACTGCTCTAAGATTTTTCGTGATAATGATGATTATTCAATAGTTTAAGAAGTCAGCATCTTGTAACATTCTTGATCGCAGATGCAATCAGTTTGAACAATGCATAAGTACATGCTTCGTCATCTGATAATTTCATTCGCAGTCACATCGCAAGCTATTCATGTCTGAAACATTTCTAAAGTGCAGATAAGCATTCAGATCTATGCGTTTGATTCTGATGTGCATTGCAAGAATGCTTTCTGCTTTCTGAAGATCATCACGCATCTTTATCATCTTATTGCTCAGATGCAATCTTTGTGCTGAAATTGCATTGACATCTACAGCACATTCTTTGTACTTTTCTCATCATTGATTTCATTGATCTTTGTGATACTGCGTTATTGCAATGCTATCATTTGTTGAAATCATTGTGAAGAAGAAGATGTGTCGTCTGCATCTCAACTGTATCTTCACATCTTCTTGAATGAAGACATTCAGAAGTATTATTTTCTTGATGATGAGTAAGTGAGAAATGACGTAATTAACTTTCGTCAAACAAGCGCGTATTAGTTTGCATGCTTGTCTGATCTTTTGCGTTTGATCATTGACTTGACTGTGTAACGTGATCTTGTTCTGTAGCATGTTCAAATGAACATGTAGCGAATCTATTGAAAATATGTTGTATACGTTGCATGCAACATACATAGAGCACGATCTCTATGCTGATTTTTCCCTTAGACTCAAGAGATTACTCAGAGAGTTTTCTTACAACAAATTTACAGTTCAAGATGAACGAGATCTCTCACTGCTTAGATTTTGACAGTTTACTTCTTAAGCATGAATCGCAAACATTTCGTCTGTGATACACATGTGTATCGCAGTCGATTTCTTCTCTAATCACATTGACATGCGCTACTGTTTTCTCAAACTATACAGATGATGTCTTCAATTAAAGATTGACTTTATCATCAAGACATTCAAGAGTCAGAGTTCAGTGAAGAAATGAAATTCTCAAGATCGACAATCATCGTCATTGTATATCATGTTTTGCAGATGTTCGCTTCGCTTGTAAAGTGTGCAATTCATCTGTTTCATGTTATCTGTAAAGATCTTTCTTATGCAGATCGATCATGTTTTGCAGAAATGTTCATATGCTACACTTTTAATCAAACAGCGTAGTTCAATCATTCTTTATTAACTCGCTTGTGTTTCTCTTCTTTTAATGAAGTCTTCTCATCAGCGTATCATCTATGTATAGAATGTCTGTATCTGAACGTCTATTAAATGATATTAATGAGATTCTTGAATTTGCTCATGTTGAACTTAATGAGACTCGTGAGTTACTTATGTCGTAGTAACAGACACGCAGTCTTAACAAAATCTATACGTAGTTAGCACATAGATTTAAAGAATGTTCATGATTCAAGTTCTTTCTGCTAATCATCTTCAACAGATCAAACACAAGAATGTTCTATTTCAGTTCTTGTCATCACGACAATGAGATGCTGAATTGAATGATTTTCATAAGCGATTTTTCTCGTAGTTCTGCGTTCTATTTGATTTTCTCATCTGCATGCAGATTGCTTTGTAACATGTGCATTGAGATTATCAAAGTCTGCGCGATCGCGAAAACTCTGCATGCAATCAACGCACAGCGCTTCATCATCACGCAGCATCTTGATGTCGTTCAAACTTTTAATAATCTTTAGACTCTACTGTAGCTAGACGGTAGATTCATAGTCAGCATCGCGTACAGATGAGTTTCATCGCTGATTATTCTTTTTTATAATATAAGTCTAAAAATCTTTCTTTATTAATACTAGTTTCTTTTTCTTAGAAATTTCTATATCTAATAAAGAATAAAAAACTAAATATATTTTATATATATTACTAAGTCTAATACTTATTAACTTCTTCAAGAAACGCGATAGTAAGAGAAATGTAGTAGAAATCTTTACTCTTCTTAATAACTTTTTAGTACTTACTTTTTTTTCTTAGAAATTTTTATATCTAATAAAGAATAGAAAACTAAATATATTTTAAATATATTATTAAGTCTTATACTTATTAACTCTTTCAAGAAACGCGATAGTAGAAAATATATAGTAGAAATTTACTCTCTTCTTAATAACTTTTTAGATACTTTATCGATTTCTTAAATTATAAGCTCGTTAGAAAGCTCTTAAAGAACTCTTCTAAACGATGTTCTATTATCTAAAAGATCTAAATATATATAAAAGATATTAAGTGCAAAAGATTAAGATACGACTAGTCATTGATCTTTCAAGCGAGAGCGAACATCACTTTTTCAGCCAACTTTAGAAAATTATAGAAAAATAGAGACTAACTCGATTAGAAAGGTTCGACCGTCAGTTTAAAGCGCTCGTTAAGCGCTTTAAAACGAGCTAAAAATCTTCTAAGTTGAACTTTATTTATCACTAATTTCATTTTACTTTAGAAATTAATTGAAATGTGTGGTAAATTTTTCTAGAAAATAAATAGAATGCGTGATATTTCATTTGTCTCTATAAGATAGGGAAACTCACAGCGTTTTTAGAAGAAAGCGAAAGCGAAGCGGTATCGTCAAGCTTCTCGAGCGATAAGGATCAGCTTTCGACATCTAGCAGTAATAACTCGGCTGAAAGTTAGAAAACAATCGTATCATCAGTGTCGATATCTAATAGAGATGTTTTTAAATCTATCCGCGCGACTATTACTAATAAGATAGATATCTCTACTGCAGATTTAAAACCTTCGACCAGCTTTATAGAGCTTAATATAGATTCTTTACTCACCCTTAATATAATAAGTAAGCTTAGCGAGGAAATAGAGATAGACCTTCTACGAAACCTTCTTACAGACAATAACAGTATGGATAAGGTTTAAAAAGTATTAGGATTATCGCCTAAGGAACCGGCTAGTGAGAAGTCTTTAGTTAATACCGCTTATAAGGTTATATACTCTGTCCCTGACTCGTCACCGCATATGACTTCAGTTCTGCTCCAAGGGAATCCTAGCTCCGTAGAGAGAATACTGTTCCTATTCCCTGACGGTTCCGGGTCTACTATATTCTACGTATCGCTTCCTAAAGTTTCCTCTAATATCGCAGTGTACGGCTTGAACTGCCCTTGGCAGAAAACACCGCAGGATATAAAATGCTCTTTCGAAGCCGCCTCAGCCAAATCCTAAGGGCTCTTACTATTTTGGTGGGTGGTCAGCCGGCGGGATCTTGGCCTATAAAAGCGCACAGCAGCTCTCACATAACGGCGAGCAGAAAGCCCGTCTTATCCTCATCGATTCACCCAACCCCGTTGGACTGGAGAACCCGCCGGAGCGTATGTTCAACTTCTTCGACACCTTGGACTTTTTCGGCAGCAACGGCAAAGCACCTCCGAGCTGGCTGAGGCCCCACTTCAACGCTTTCTTGACCACGTTGGATGATTACAAAGTGAGACCGTTCGCTGGTCTTTCACCGCAAACGCACATCGTCTATGCGCGTAATAGCATCTGCAAGCATCCAGATGATCCGAGACCTGAGACCCGCCCGGATGATCCTAGAAAAATGCTCTGGCTTCTGAACAATCGGACCGATTTTAGTGGAAGCGGTTAGGCTTCCTTAGTCGGAGCTGACAACTTAAAGGTCCATGTACTGGATGATGTAAATCATTTCTCGCTGGTGGCGCCGTGTCCCAACATTCAAGAGTTGAGTGCCTTTATCAAGCGGGCGATGGAATAGATGGCCTTCGAACGTATCCCAAAAGGGGAACAGTACTGGATAAGATGATCATGTTTTCTTTTTGTGTCCTTAGAGTGGAAGATATTCTAGACACAGATTTATTCATCGTTGCTAGAAATGACTTGGTCTGGAATCCGGCGTTTTCCTCCTCCCACGTTCAATTTTTCGCAAATATTTCACCAGTTCCCCTGGGCCATTGAGTTCTCTCAGTGTGTTATCGCAATGGGGAGTCTCAACTACGAGTAATACTCAGAGCCTGCCCCTCCTTCTTCCCCCTTGCCTCCTTCACCTCTCCCTTCCCCTCCCCCTCCCCCGATCATTATAGCCTTTAAAAAACAAGCAGACGATAGATATATGGAAAAGCATTCGCGAGGAGAAAAACCAACCCTAGCTCACACCCTCAACGCCAACTTCGTTCCTTACAAGACTAGGCCCCTTCGATCCGATCCAATCCAGAAGAATCAAACATATCCACTATGTCTATCTCTCCGGTTCCACAGATAGAGAAATAAATAAATTCGCAGTGCCTTCTTCTCCCCTTTTCTCACACTCAGTAAGGCAGCCAGCCAGCTGTCCCATCCTACTACTTAGATCTCCGCTATACATATATACATACATACATACATACAATCAATGGCTTCGACTCTCTACTACTTTCCTTTTCCCCCCTTTTGCTTTTATTTTCCAACCCCTATCCATTTTCTAAAGTCGATGATCGCTTGATAATGAATAAATGTATTTATTTATTCAAGGGGAGTCATATCCATCTATCCGAAAAGAAAAAAGCTTTTTTAGACTTTGTGACTTGATTAGGTGATTCTATAATTAGGTAATGATTTACAGCCTTCTATACGATATACGATACGTACGAATAGTAAACGAAAAATGGAAAGAACCCTACCTGGGGTGCTGATATTTGCCGGCCGGAGAGCGGAGCAGAGTAGAGCATTAGTCCTCCGTTGTTATTGTTTTGTATATATATATATATATATATATATGTAAATGGATTAGGATTAGCTTCATAAGGTCAACAACCTACTTATTAACGAACGTCCTTCTCCCTTTCTCTCTCTTTCTTATCCTATCAAAAACACAACGACGGACGGACGAACGAAAGGCACGACAAGATTGTTGAGATGTTTCTAGAGGGCCAGTACACGCACAGTCGTAGGCTAGAGGACTATAGCAACCTGTTCACTGTCAGAACTTCTACATAACACGTCTGCCTATTCTGCGCAACTGCAAAGGTTCGATATTCCTCTCTGGGAATCTTGCAGCCATGTTAGTACAGCCCGTTTCTCTAATGCTATAACACCGAGAGATTCGAGTGTCCGTTCTGGTCTCGTGTAGATCTAGGGAGCAAGATAATGTCTTCTCGAATCTCATTAGATGCTCCGAATACAGCATAGTATATCCGTAATGCGTGTGTGCCGATTCCCAGTCAGAGCCTAAGACCTGCGAGCCAAAGCAATGCAGCTAAAAAGAAGGTCCTCTCCTCCTCCTTCCGCGTTCAACTTGATGATCCTCTTGATGCCCATGTCAAGCGCTCGCGGACTGAGAACGTCCTCGTCGTCAGCAAGACTTCCTCTCTCCAGAGGACCCATCCTCGACCCTTCAAGCTCCCAGAGCTTCCCACCGCTCTTGACAAAACTCACAAAATGCCCACCCTCACGCTCACACGTTGGATCCGCAGCGCTGTCGCCGGCCTGCTCGACCGACTTGTGAGCAAGTTCGAATGGCTCGCTGTTGTACAGCATTTCGGCGCGTTTGGTCATATCCAGCGGTATGGCGAGGCTTCGTATCGCTGCGAGATTGGAATCACGCTTGATAAAGTCGACGGCCGGACCGTTGATCACGCTATGGAGCAGACCGATCGAGCCGCAGGCGTGGCCGATGGTCTGCTTGAACCAGATGACCGGCTCGTCAGGGCCGGAGCCAGTGTAGGGTTCTTTGTCAGCGTCTTCGGCCTTGCGACTTCGATCCCAAGCTGATGTAAGTGGAATGATGACCAGCAGAGCCAAGGCAGGTCGGGGGATATCTGCGAGTAGTTCGGGTACATCCAGGGAATAGACGTCATAGAACTGGAGATCGGACGATAGACCCAACTTCGTTGCCAATTGGTTCATTACATCGGGGTTGTTCTCTGCCATTTGCGATGAGTTTTACTCAAAGACAAGTGGTCCATGAGGACTTAGGTCCCTTACCAAGCATTACCCATGTCTTCTGTTCCATTTTAGGGAATCAACAGATGGAGGACGTCGAAAAAGTCAGAAATGTTGGCAGGAAGGAGATGGTGTAGGATCTGATTCTTAGAGCTATCACCAAACAGGGCGCCTCTGCCCTAAACGGAGTCGCTCAGCTCAAGGTGGGGTCTAGTGTCGTGCCTCAACAAGGAATTGAGAACGGCGCCTTCTATGTGCGTGTGTGTGTGGCCTCGGCCTCGGCCTCCGGGCTCCGACAAGCGAGTGCCCAACCAACCACGACTGGCGTCCGTGCTTCTTATCTAATCTTATTTAGTACTAGGAATGCTTAAGGTATTTTGCAAAATACCTAACGTGGTTCACCATCCAATATCCGAAGAACCTATACTGAAAGCGATCTACAGCTTGCTATCCAAGATATTAGTTCCTAGCAAATACAAACTAATAGACGCGCTGCAGCGATCTATAACGTTCCGCGAAGAACGTTAGTTGACCGACGCGCTAGAAAACGCCCTCGACGCGATTGCGAGCCGAACCGCAAAAGCCTGATAAAGTTAGAAGAGAAGGTAATTGTATAGCGTATACTCGACGAGAGTCTACGTGGCATACCACCCTCGAAGGTATCCGTACGAGATATGGCTGATAGATTACTGAGAGAGCGCGAAGGCAACCTTACTGGCAAAAACTGGGTTGATAAGTTTATACAGCGTACACCTGAGCTGCGAACGCGATGGAGCCGTCCGTATAATTGCCAGCGAGCTGCCTGCGAGGACCTAGCGGTTATCCGGCCCTGGTTTACGCTTGTTCAGTCGATAAAGGCGAAGTATAGTATTATAGATAGGGATACCTAGAACTTTAACGAGTCTGGCTTCCTGATGGGCAAGATATCCTCTTAGTTTATTATTACAGGCTCAGAGAAACCTGGAAAACAGAAGAAACTACAGCCTAGCGATCGCAAGTGGATTACCCTAGTACAAGGCGTCGGCGCGATAGGGCGCGTTATCCCATCCTTTATTATCTTTGCAGGCAAGGTCCTTATCTCCTCCTAGTTTAGCGATCTACCTCGTAATTAGATTATCAGCGTCTCTCCTACCGGCTAGATCAATAACGACCTCGCGCTAGCGTAGCTCAAGCACTTCGACGCCTATACGAAGGCTTCTTCTACTGGAGCGTACAGGCTGCTTATTATCAACGGCTACGGGAGCCACTACTTAGTAGATTTCTAGGACTACTATAAGGAGAATAAGATTATCGCTTTCTATATACTACCATACTTATCGTATCTACTCTAGCCTCTTAATATTGTCTACTACTCGCTACTAAAGCGCTACTATGGCGACGGGATCTCGCTCTTGGCACGCAGCCGTATCTACTATATCAGTAAAGAAACCTTCCTACTAGCCTTTAAAGCAGCTTTTGAGAAGATATTTATACTAGAGAACGTCTGCGTAGGATTTGGAGGCGCTGGGCTAGTTTTATATAACTCAGACGCTGTGTTATTAAAGCTGAATATACAGCTACGTAGGCTAATATCGTCTATACTAGGTACTGTCGACTAGGAGGCAAAGACATCGCGCAACGCTAGTAAGATAGAGGCGTAGTTAACGCCAATTTGAAATCGTATATAAAATTATCGAGGGTTTCTAGTAAGCTCTTTATGTAAGCAGGTTAAGTAGTTAAGTAAGAGCGCTCAGTAGATAGCTTATAATATACTCGTATGCACGGAGTTTCCGCGCAAACTGGGTTTCCGCGCACTCTAACCTAGAAAGGTTAGCAACAGATAGTATCGGGTTTAGCGTGCTAAAAATGGCACTAATATAAATAGTTTTAGTTAGCGTGCGCGGAAACCCCGTGCATACGAGTAGTGTTAATGAAGAAGGAAATAGATCGTGTGCAAGACGCTGTTAAAGCGTCAATAAAGCGTAAAAGTCGTAAGCGACGATATACATAAGTAGAAGAGACTCTAATAGTTAGTAAGATTATTAGAACTTCGTTCTTACAACTTACTAAATAGTAGTTAGAGAGATAGTCTAGGTTAATTCTCTAAGAATAAGAATATAAAGAATAATTAGTATATAAGAAAAGTAGACTTTATAAGACTAGTCTAGTATTAAATAGTATAAAGTATCTTATATCTAAAGTACTAGATAAAAGTCTTAATATAAGTTATTAATATAAGCTAAGTATAAAGCTTCTATCTAAGTAGAAAATATTGTCATCTATATAGATAAAGAAAATCTATACTCTAAATAATCTATTATCTAATTACTATAATTTATATACTCTATATATAGATTAGCTAGTATTTATAATCTATAGTACTTAGTAATAGATTATAACGATAACTACGTCTATTACGTATAGTATAAGATCTAGATCTTATTTGTAATACTAGGTTTTTTCTCTAAGATTCTCGTTTCGAGAATTCTTATCTATATTATACTTCGTTCTTCTTAATCTATTAACTCAACTTATTGTCGTAAACGATTAATCTAAGAGATTTCGTTATTTAGTTTATTTATCATACATTCTTATAGTAACTATATTTAATCTAGTAATAGATATAAAATAGAAAGTTTATTGAATCGATATATATAGTATACTAAAAAGAATATATCGAAATATAGTCTTATTTCTTTTTCGCTAGTAAAGTAGCGTCGTTTCTAGAAGTAATGTTACTAAAAGACTACTTAGATTAAATAAACTTTTACGCGTCTAAATTGTCTTTATCAAGAGATAAAGAAGCTTAAGGAAAAATCTATTCGAATAGTAGATAACGAGATAGATAATATTAAAAAGGCTAAGAAGAAAGTGTCACGATCCTAGTCTTGCCAGGCTCAGCCTTCTAGCCTTACCAGGCCTATCCTCGCTCCGTCACCTTGACTAGTCCCTATTGGGCCTAGCGTCGGCTGAGGAACACACATATGTAGCCAGCTTCTTTTTCGTAGCTACCTTTCTTCCTTAGCATTTATCTTCTAGTTAAATGACACTCCTATCTGACCCGCTCTAGGCAGGCCCCTAACATTAGATAAATGCTCACCATCTACTATTCTGCTATCGACGAATAGACGATACGAAACAACCTATTCAGTAAGGAAAATTTGCAAGGGATTCTTCAAATTTGCACCATCATTTTAGGCCGCAAGAGATTCTTCGATTCTACACTCATTTTCACCATTCTATCCGCAAGAAATTCTTCGGATAAAGCACTCAATTATTACCTGAAATTCACAAGAGATTCTTTGAATTTTCACTCATCAAAAAACATCAATTCAAAACATCAATCTTTCATCTATTCTTATCTCAACAACTTCTATCTTCTCTCATCATGACACATGACGTCGAGTCAGTTGAGTCTCGAACAACTCGCCTGCTTAGAAGCACTGTCAATAGAAGAGCTTCACTTCTACTCATCGATGCTTCAGTCGAAGCTGAGAAAGCTGTCATCTCATGAAACATAAACATCGAAGAACAACTGTTTCATTGAGTCAGCAATCAATTCGACGAAGTCATCAATATGCTGAACGAGCTTCGAAGTCAGCGAGACTTGACTCTACAACTCAATGAACACTGACTTCTCGTACAAGACGATCACAAAAAGAGAGCGAAACAACTAGAAGTCGCTTTTGATAAAAACGATGAGCTAGAGAAAAAGATCAATCAGCTACAAGGCGAGCGGTTGAACTTCAGAGCGGAACAACGTCAAGCTGATCGGCCTATGCCTCGTCAAGATACTCAGCCAGCTGAACAACGAGCCAATCAGAAAGAAGCTTCGATTCGTCGCTCTGAAGTTGAACGAAGCTCGACTTTCGAAGCTCGCTTCCAACGAGAATCTTCTACTCTATCTGATAACGAAAACGGGAACGATCATCACAAGTTCGTCAAGCTTCCGAATTCATTCATCTTCATCGAAACAGATGACTCTATCTGAAAGACATGAAACATCAAAATAGCTGACAAGCTCGATGTCAACGCGAACCATTATTCTACTGAAAAGATTCGTATTGTCTATGTGATTTCCAGACTAGAAGGCGATGCTGATCAGCAAATCTATGCAAAGCGTCGTGTTGACGCTTTCTCATTCTATCAATCACTATCAGAGCTACTGAAACATCTGAAAGGAATTTACGAAGATCAGAACCTGATTCGAAAGTGTCGTCGCGAATACGTCGCTCTGAAGCAGCTCAACAAGCTCTTCAGCTCTTTCTATTCAGAATTCACTAGAATATTCAGCTTTCTGAACTACGACGATGTCATTCTGATGAACG